>Ga0131853_10017543_pt1 | contig 13031 bp, 9 predicted proteins | sample TergutLab28metaG_FD_92764 | JGI IMG/M metagenome (GOLD analysis project Ga0131853, IMG submission 92764) | Labiotermes labralis P1 segment gut microbial communities from Petit-Saut dam, French Guiana - Lab288 P1 (version 2) (version 2) | ecosystem: Host-associated > Arthropoda: Insects >...
ACGTTCCTAATCACCAACACCGCCCCCTCCAAAGGGCAGTTGGACAACGACATTTTCACGGTGGCGGGTGTGGCACAAAAGCACAACTGCGCTTTGAAAAGGTTAGATTTCCAACAGGAGCAGGGGTTCACAAGCAGTTTGACGCTGGGCTACAACGGCATAGAGATACAGCGGGGCATGACAACGAGCAGCACCGCTATTTTTGTGCCTTTTGTGACCCAAGAGCTACGTATGGGTGGGTCATCTATCTATTACGGACTCAATGCGTTGTCGCATAATATCATCATGGCAGACCGCAAGAAACTCAAGAACCCGAATGGTCTGTTCCTCGGTGTACCCGGTAGTGGCAAGAGTTTTGCCGCCAAGCGGGAAATGGTCAATGTGTTTCTCGTCACAGGAGATCGGATTATCATTGTTGACCCCATGGGCGAATACTCGCCCCTTGTGCGGAGAAAGGGCGGTCAAGTGATCGAGATAGCGCCCAATAGTCCGCACTACATTAACCCCCTCGACATTGTGGCGGCGTTCGGGCCGGACGATGAAAACCCGATGGCTCTAAAGTCAGACTTTATCCTTTCTCTCTGTGAGTTGATTGTTGCAGGGAAAGAGGGGCTACAGCCAGTAGAGCGCACGGTAATTGACCGCTGTGTGCGGCTTCTATATCGTGACTTTTTGAACGACCCCGCCACAGCGGAAATGCCGATCTTACAAGACTTATATGAGCTTTTACGCACACAGCCAGAGCCAGAGGCACAGCGGGTTGCAACTGCCCTTGAAATTTACGTTAGCGGCTCTCTCAATGTCTTTAACAATCGGACGAATGTTGACCTGACAAACCGTGTTGTGTGCCTTGATCTAAAACAGCTTGGGGCAGGGCTTCGGACAATCGCCATGCTTATCATGCAAGACCTCGTTTGGTCGCAAGTGTCGCAGAACTTCGCAGAGGGCTTGGCTACATGGTGCTATTTTGACGAATTTCATATGCTCCTGCGGGACGAGCTAACCGCCAGCTATTGTGTCACCATCTGGAAAATGCTCCGCAAAAAAGGATGTGTTCCTAGCGCACTTACACAGAATGTGAAAGACCTCTTGGCAAGCCGTGAGGTAGAAAATATCCTAGAAAACAGTGACTTTTTGGTGTTGCTTTCACAGGCGCAGGGGGACAGGCAGATTCTAGCGAAACAGCTCGGCATATCAGAACACCAGCTATCCTATGTGACGCACTCCAATTCTGGCGAGGGGCTTTTGTTTTACGGCAATACGACAATTCCGTTTGTAGACCGCTTTCCGGCGGATACTGAAATCTACCGCCTATTAACCACCCGCCCCGAGGACTTGGCAAAGGAGATCCAAAATGCGTAAGCCCTCAAAGTTGCAGTTTAAAGATGAGGGTCACAGCATCAAGACTTCGGGTCAACTTGGCCCGAAGTCCGAACAGCCCACACCGCCACGGAAGAAGTCAAGGCGGCAGATGCAGTTTGAGGATGAAACTTCGCAAGGTGAACCGCTTTTGCCGGATAAGACAAAGCGGAGAGTGCAGATCAAGGCCGAGGACACACCAGAGGACATACCTATGCCAACAGATGAAACCGTCCCTGCCACTTCGGGTCAAGTTGACCCGAAGTCGAAAGCAGCTCACAAGTTCAAGCAGGGCGAAGCAATAAACAAACCATCAAAACGATTGCGGCATGACGAAGCCCCGCCGCCGGAGGGCGGAGCGGCTACCTCTGCCGAGGATCACAAGCAAAAGGCAAAGAAAAAGATCATGCAGGAACAGGCAAAGCTAGAGCAATCAAAGTTCCGCATGGAGCGATCAGCGGGGAAACTGGACAAGGCTCATGACAGGTTGGCGGCACAAAAGCCATACAAACGCCCCAGCCCGATCAAGATACTTGGCAGAGAAGCTAAAACTCAAGCGTGGCGATACGCCCACCGCAAAATCCATGAGGTCGAGCATGAGAATGCGGGGGTGGAATCTGCCCACAGAGCCGAACTTGTCGGGGAATCCGCTGTCCGAAAGTCAGACCGCTTTGTCAAGCACCGTGTTCGCACCCGCCCCGCTCGGCGTGTCCGTAAGTTAGAGCGAAAGAACATAAAGGCCAGAGCAGACCACGCTTTTCGTGACCTAAGACAAAAGCATCCGGCGATCAAGAAAAGTGCGATTGCTCGACACTGGCAAAAACGGCAGTTCAAAAAGCGATACCAAAAACAGGCGTTTCAAGCGGCAAAGCAAGGCGGTGCAAAGACCACAAAAGGGCTTGCCCTTGTGACGAAGAAAATAGCCGGATTTGCAAGAATGTTAGTCAAGGGCAATCCCAAAGTGCTACTGTTTGGGCTATGCCTATTTCTCCTAATCATCATTGTGCAATCGTGTATGTCACTGGTTGTTACCATTGGGAACAGTACCGTTGGCGTGGTGGTTGGCACATCATACCTTGCTGAAGATACTGCCATTGACGATGCCGCCCTTGTATATAGCCGATGGGAAGTGGAGCTACAGGTGCGAATCCGAGGCATCGAACAAGAGCGACCCGGCTATGACGAGTACCGCTACAGTGTAGACATGATCGCCCATAATCCCTTTGAGCTGGTGGCCTATCTGACAGCGGCACACAACGACTTTACATTTCCAGAGATCGAGGGCGTGTTGCGTGAACTTTTCGATACGCAATATACGCTCTCTCTTGTGTCGGAAACGGAAATCCGCACCCGACAGGAGACCCGATCAGACGCAGAGGGCAACACTTTTACGGTAACAGTAGAATACGAATGGCGAATCTTGCATGTCAATCTGACATCCCAATCGTTCACAGGGGTTGTGTTCGACCGCATGGACACAGAGCAGCTTGACCGTTTCCGCTTGCTGATGGTTACCCACGGCAACCGTCAACACACAGGAAGCCCCTTTGATTTTAGCTGGCTTGGCTTTATTACAAGCCACTATGGGTACAGAATCCATCCCATCCGTGGAGAGATGGCTCGGCACTGGGGCATTGACATTGGCTTGCCCACTGGAACGGAGATTTTAGCCACGCAAGACGCCACCGTGACATTCGCCGGAAACGCTGGCGGGTATGGTCTCTTGGTCGTACTGGACAATGGTGCTGGGCTTGTCACTCGCTATGCCCATTGCTCGGTCTTGCTCGTGTCCGCAGGGCAAACGGTAGAAATGGGTGACGTGATCGCATTGGTCGGCAGTACAGGCGATAGCACAGGGGCGCACTTGCACTATGAAATAATCCGGCATGGGCGGCATCTCAATCCGCTCTTTTTTGCCCTTACGAACCACCACCTTGCGTGGTCGGGTGGCGGGATAGCAGGTTTGGCTATGACACCTGTCCAATTCGCCGCCCTCTACGCAGAGGCACGGTCACATTTGGGTAAACCCTACGTTTACGGAGCAAACGGCCCAAATGCCTTTGATTGCTCCAGCTTTGTGTGCTGGGTGTTCACCCACTCCGGCGTGTACAACTTGCCCCGCACAACGGCACAAGGCATTTACAATCAGACCGCACCTGTACCGTGGGGAATGCACCAGCCGGGAGACATCATTTTCTTCCACTCCACCTACTCTACAACGGATTGGATTACTCATATTGGGGTGTATGTTGGTGGTGGGCGCATGATCCACGCCGGATCGCCGGTGCAGTACGCAAATATCAATACACCATTTTGGCAACGCCACTTCGCAGGGTTCGGGCGTTTACCATGGTAGCGAAAGGAGCAAAACATTGAACGCAAAAATTGAGCGTGTGAACAAAGAAATTGAAAAAGCCAAAGGGAAGATCGCAGACCAACAAGTCCGCTTGCGGGATTTAGAAAAGCAGAAAACAGAGCTTGAAAACTTAGAGATCGTTGAGACCGTGCGTGGTATGGATATATCCTTTGCCGAACTTGCCGTCTTACTGAAATCTGCAAAACCACAACCAACTCCAACACAGGAACAGGAGGAAACCGAAGAATGAAATCCAGAATCATAGTGGCGGTGCTGATAGCCGCTTTCTTGCTATTCCCACCCATTTATGCGATGGCGGGGAATGGTGAGGATAAGACAGGCAACAGTCCTGATGATGCAGAGAGTACATTTAATTGGCAGGACTTTATGCCACCTCCAAGCGAGGAATCCATGCCGCCCCCGACTGCGGAGAATGAACTGCCGCCAGTAGAAGAACCGCTAGGAAATCCGTGGATCACCGACCCTATTACGCCACCCGGCACAGGCACAGTCATCGACAATTCCACAGATGGAGATGGTAAAGAGTTTTTTACGATCAGAACAGCCAATGGCAACATTTTCTACTTGATCGTAGACAGGCGAAACCATCAGGAAAATGTGTACTTCCTAAATGCCGTAACGGAAAGGGATTTGTTAGCCCTTGCGGAACTGGCGGGAGATGTGGAAGTTCCTATGTTTCCCACGCCAGAACTGCCCCCCATTATTCTGCCAGACTTGGAAACGGAAGAACCAGAACCCATCCCCGAACCAGAGCCGGAACAGGGCGGTTTGAATATGGGGCTTGTGATCGTCTTGGCGGTGGTCGGTGGTGTTGGGGCTGGGTGGTATTTCAAGATTTACCGCCCCAAGAAACAGCAGACCGTTAGAGGTGGCGATTTCGATTATGGAGACGAGGATGATTCTTACGCCGAGGGCATGGAAGATCATACGCCGCCTTGGGATATGGAGGACGAGGAATAATGTATTTTACAAAGGGGGTAGCGGCAACTTCGGGTCAACTTGACCCGAAGTTGCCGAGTAAACCATGAGTGCCCACCGTGAACTAGATAGCACCGAGCGGCGGGCGATTCGCAAGTTAGTAATTAGTCTGTGTGCCAATTATGATTGGGAGTATGGCTGTCTCGTACTAAACAGTCCTTGCTACATGATGGGTAAGTATTGGGCAGGCAGCCTGTGCAGATATTTTCGGCAGTCTGTTTTGCCGCTGAATCCAGTCTTGGAGTTTGCGCTACTACAAAGGTCGAACTTGGAGTTGCGCCCCTGTGGATTCTGCGGAACACCATTTGTAGCAAATGGAAAGCGGACGTATTGCTCGGCGGTCTGTGCGAAAAAAGCGCAACGCTGGCAACAGCGAAAGTACATGCGGAAAAAGAGAGGTAGGAGTTGAAAATTCCCTATCTGAAAGTCGCATGGAATCAGGCATTACAGACCTTAAAACTGGTCGTGGAGTGATACGCCATTCTACGACCAGTTTTTGAGGTGTATTTTTCAACATTTTTAGGATTTGGAGGTTTGGAGCAATAAGCGCAAAAAAACGTAAACGTGGTGTGCTAATTCAAGTTTGGGTAAACCAAGACGAGTATGACGCAATCCAGCAACGGATGGGTGAAGTCGGCACAAAGAATTTGAGTGCATATATCCGCAAGCAAGCGCTCAATGGATATGTGCTGCACCTTGATCTTTCGCCTGTGCGGGAACTTGTTTCCCTACAACGGCGATGTGCAAACAACTTGAATCAGGTTGCGATCCATGCCAACACCCAAGGCGTGTACCCGGACGAGATCGTGGCTCTGCAAAAAGACTACGCCGAACTATGGAAGCCGCTATCTGATTTATTGAAACAACTGGCGACGATTGTGGAGATGTGAAAAGGAGCGGTAAATATACCGCTCCTCTCTTAATCCTATGCGTCATCGTTTTCTATCTGCATCCCGATCCGGCGCTCAATGTCCTCCGCAGAGGGCAATACATCTTCATACTCTTTTGGAAGTTTGTCAAATAGTTTGTACTCACTAATTCCGATAGGTTTTTCGATGTCACGCAAAGCATATTCAGCAATCATGCCACGTTTGTTTTTGCACAATAATAGGCCGATGGTGGGATTATCACACTCTTGTTTAAGCAAGTCATCTATGGCTGAAATATAGAAGTTTAGTTTGCCAGTATACTCTGGTCGGAAATCACCACTTTTCAATTCAACAACAATGAAACAACGCAGTTTCAAGTGGTAAAACAATAAATCAATGTAGAAATCTTCATTTTCCACTTCAATATGATACTGGTTTCCAACAAATGCAAACCCTGCACCGAGTTCTAGGAGCAATTTTGTGATATTGCTTACAAGCTCACGTTCAACTTCACGCTCAATCATACCGTCACGGTAATCTACAAAATCGAAGATATATGGGTCTTTCAAGGTCTGTTCTGCAAGGTTGCCCAAAGGCACATCTAGCCGCTCCTGAAAATTTGACGTCTTTTCTACGAGTGTTTGGCGTTCATATAAGCCATTGTCAATTTGTGTTACAAGCCAGTCACGCGTCCAGCCGTTGGTGAGTGTTTGTTCCAAATACCAAAGACGCTCGGTATTGCCTAATACTTTTTCCATTAACGCAAGATTGTGAGTCCACGGAATTTGTGCAATTACCGATTGCACAAATTCTAAGTCAGGATACTCCTTGAAAAACCGCATCATATATTTTAGGTTTCTCACAGAATAACCTCTTGCGTTCGGAAAGTCGAGTTTAATATCTTGTGAGAGATTTTCAATGAATTTATTGCCCCATGCGCTATGTTCATTAAGCACTCGACCGATACTCCAATACAGCGAAATGAGCTCACTATTGGCAGCCACCATAGCCTTGTGTTGCGAACGCTTGATTTTAGACTTAATATCGCCTACGATTTGCAAATATTCTTGGCTATTCATCAGCATGTTCATACTCTCCCATACGAAACCTCTTTGCTCTACAATATAACAAATTTTCTCATAGATAGCAAGGTAAGAACTTCGGGTCAACTTGACCCGAAGTGACAGGACAAGATCGGTGCGATCCCGGCAACATTGTGGTGCGTCCCCAAAAGCGATATAATATACATAGACAGTACAAAACCACACATAAAAGCTATGAAAGGGGCTACTCACATGAAGATATTTCGATTTTTCCTCAAAGCTATTTCCCTGCCTTTTATCCTTGCTCTAAGCATCCTAAATCCATTTTTGACATTTTTGCTCTGTTTCTCGTCAGTCATTAGCTCGATCATCTCTACACTGCTGGCGGGTATGGGGATTCTCATGTGGATTATGGGAAGCTCCCTCTACCACAGTATGGCCTTGGTCATAATGGGCTTTCTGATCTCGCCGTTTGGCATTCAAGGGATTATGGAGTGGATGCTAGAGCGACTTTATGATCTCAATGATTCACTAAAGGGATTTATTACAAGTTAGGAACTTTATACTAAAAAAGGACTTCGGGTCAAGTTGGCCCGAAGTCCTTTTTTGCGGAAAGGGGGTGCAATTTGGCAACAAGCTACTTGAAAAAGCACCGCATCAGCAAAGGGCTTTCCATTCTCCAATCAATAAGAGACCGGCTCGACTATGGAAAAGACCCCGACAAGACACGAGATGGCGAACTGATCGCTGCCTATATGTGTGATCCCGAAACAGCGGCGGCGGAATTTGTACTTGCCAAAGCGGAGTATAAGGCGATCACAGGGCGGGAGCAAAAAAGAGATTCCAATGTGTTGCTCTATCAAATCCGGCAGTCCTTTCCCCAGGGCGAAGTAGATGCGGAGACTGCCTTGGAGATCGGCTATAATTTCGCCCTGCGCTGGACAAAGGGGAAACACGCTTTCTTTGTGGTGTCTCACATTGACCGCCCCCATTCCCATATCCACATCTATTATAACTCCACATCCTTAGACTGCACACGCAAGTTTAGGGATTTTTGGGGTTCAGCTCGTGCCGTGCAACGGCTGTCTGATCGGATTTGTCTTGAAAATGGATTGTCTATCATTACAGACCCTAAGCCGAAGAGCAAAGGAAAATACAAGCATTACGGTGAATGGCTGGGCGATCAAAAGCCGCAATCATTCCAAGAGAGCCTAAAGGCACAGATTGATACTTGCCTTGCCCAAAAACCAGAGAGCTTTAACGCATTTCTGCAAGCAATGACAGTGGCGGGGTATGAGGTTAAACATGGACGTGGTGGGGCGATCAGCTTTCGGATTGAGGGGCAAGAAAACTTTACTCGTCTTCGTTCTTCCACCCTTGGAAAAGGCTACGGATCGGAGGACATACAGGCCGTCATAGAGGGGCGTATTCCCGCACCCAAGACCGAGCAGCGACACTCACCCAAGATCAATTTGATTGTGGATATTCAATCGAAAATGAGAGCCGGAAAAGGTCTGGCTTATGAGCAGTGGGCTAAGATTCACAATCTCAAACAAATGGCGGCAGCTCTCCAATATTTGCAGGAACATGATCTTTTGGAGTATGAGCAGTTGGAGCAAAGAGCGGAAGAACTCACAGACCGCTTCCATGCTCTGGCTGACTGGATAAAATCCATTGAGACCACTATGAACATAAACGCAGAGTTGAAAGGTGCGATAGTGGACTACGCCAAAACTCGCACGATATTTGAGGGTTACAAGGCGGCAAAGTACAGCAACAAATATCTAGCCGAACATGAGACCGACATTCAGATTTACCGAGCGGCACAAGCTACATTCCGGCGTATTCTTAATGGGGCGAAACTCCCAAAGATGGACACGCTTAAAAAGGAATCACAACAGTTGCGGATAGAGAAAAATGCCACCTACAGAGAGTACCGAGCGGCGAAAAAGGATATGCAGGACATTATCACGGCAAAGCATAATATAGACCATCTGCTCAGTTTGACAGAGCAGCAGAAAAGCAAGGAAATGGAGCGATAGTGCATGACGCAACAACAGGGTTGCAGACCGCTATCACTTCGGGCCAACTTGACCCGAAGTTGCGGGTTTGGGGAAAGTCCCCAACAAGCAGAAGAAGCCTAGTTCTCCACACTTGGAAAACTAGGCTTTTTCGCAGGTGTCATTACACCTGCACTGCTTGCCTGCTTTGCAAAACCCCTAGTAGCAGGGATTTCGCGCCTCCTGTGTAGCCTATATAATCCCAATATAGAACTACCATGGGAGGCAAGAAAATGGAATATGGATATGTCCGTGTATCGGCAAAAGACCAAAAAGAGGGTAGGCAAATTGTTGCCATGTTAGAGTTCGGGCTTTTGAGGCGAAATATCGTGGTCGAGAAAATGTCTGGCAAGGATTTCAGTCGCCCCAAATATCAGCGGCTGATAAAAAAGCTAACACCGAGCGATACGCTTATAATCAAAAGTATTGATCGGCTTGGCAGAGACTATGAAGAAATCATTGAGCAATGGCGGCACATCACCAAAGACATCGGGGCAGCTATTGTTGTTTTGGATATGCCATTGCTTGATACCAGACAGCGACCGCAAGACTTAACCGGCGCATTCATCGCCGATCTTGTACTGCAAATACTAAGCTACATTGCAGAGATGGAGCGTATGTTCAATCGCCATCGACAGGCGGAGGGGATCGCACTGGCACTGGCAAAGGGGGTTCGATTCGGCAGAAAACCCAAAGAGCGTCCGGCGGCATTTGCTACGTTGCGGACACGCTGGGAAAGCGGCGAAGTATCAGCCAGAGAAGCGGCGCGACAGCTTGGAATCAGCCACCCTACGTTTCTGGCGTGGACTGGTAAATAAAGCAGGCTTTGTTTACCAGCCATATGGCTAATAAACTAAGTGTTGTTTTGTCTACTTTCTAAGTATACATATATCAAAACCAGCACACAACCACTATGTACAAAAGTACACCAAATCCGTACAAATCTACTAAATGCGAAAGGAAATTCCCCGTGTCCCAATCTATTTTAGAGCCCTCATTTTTCCAATATCTCTTGCGAGAAAGCATCTTATTCTCTGGTTTTTTCCTTGCGGCTAAACTCTTCACTCCCGAATTTTGGGGCAAGGCAAAGGAGAACCTTTATCTGCTCTTTGCAATCATCTTTTCAGCGCTAATCATTACCGCTTATCAACTATCACCTCTTGCGGAGCTTGAAGCGATCATTGAGCTAATCCCTATCTGTTTTTTGCTGTTTTACTTTCGCAGAATAAAAGCACACTCCAGAGAGCGTGCAATTATTGAAACCTGTATGATTGTGCTTACCCGCTGGGGAATCCAAGCACTGTTCACTCTGCCGGGATTTTATTTGCATTGGGACGCTTTTCGTAGGCTCTATATCACATTTGGCGAGATGGTGACATATAACATCTTTGCCGCTATACTGCACCTTGTACTTCTTGTGGTGGTGCTCCGATTTACACGTTCCCATTTACAGCGGATTTACGAGAGCAAACAAATGCGGACAATCTTTGCTTGGGGACTGGCGCTTGCATACCTCATTCCCGTTTTCATGGTTCAGATTCTACAACTACTTACGGACAACTCCGATCTCTGGTGGACAGAGGACACCGGGGCATTTACAAGTATACTCTTGCCTATGATTCTCACCGCTGTTTTTGCAATCTTTCTGATTCTCCGTATCTATGACACGAGACAGAAAAGCAAAATGCGGAAAGAAGCACAAAGGAACTTGGAATACTACACAGAGAACCTAGAAAAGCAACAGCTTTCCGTGCGCCGATTTAAGCATGACTATCGAAATATCCTGCTTTCACTAGATAGCTTTTTAGAGACTGATGATCTCCCCGGACTAAAAGAATACTACTATTCTAAGATTAAACCAGCTTCAGCGATTGTCACTGAAAATGATTTCAATTTAGATCGCTTGAGCAAAATCAAGGTGAAAGAGATTAAGAGCATTTTAGCCGCCAAACTCATGGCGGCAGAAAACCTAGACATTGACACCACATTTGAAGCGCCAGATGAAATAGACCGTATTCCAATTAACTCTGTAGCTCTGGTGCGAATGCTCAGTATCATTTTGGACAACGCCATTGAAGAGCTTGCAACACTAGACGGCGGCAAACTTTTAGTAGCCTGTTACAAGTCCGGGACTTCCCTTACCTTTGTCATACAAAACACATGCAGACCGGACATTCCGACACTTCGTCATTTGAAAGAAGTCGGCTTTTCAAGCAAAGGGGAAAATCGTGGGCTGGGGTTAAGCAATTTAGCTGAACTTGCAGATGCTTACCCCAATATCACCCTTAGAACGAAGATAGCAAACGGTAATTTTATTCAGAAATTGACAATCGCAGGAGGTGCATAGTGTTACATGTATTGATTTGTGAAGATGACCCCCAACAACGTGCGCATATGGAATCCATTGTCCGCAGACACATCACAACAGAAGATGTGGATATGGAGCTAGTCTTATCTGCTGGCTGTCCAACAGATGTGCTGGGCTATTTGGAAGAACACCCCGACACAAACGGTTTTTATTTTCTGGATGTAGACTTACAGCACGAGATAAACGGCATTGAGTTGGGTGCAAAGATTAGGGAGATAGACACACAGGCAACTATTGTATTTATCACCACCCACGAAGAACAACAGTATCTGGTCTTTACCCATAAGATTGAAGCGATGGATTACATCATTAAGGATAGGCCAGAAGATGTTGAGAAAAGAGCGATGGAGTGTATGCTGGTAGCATACAAGCGTTATCTAGACACCAAAGCCCATCATCGCAAATATTACCAAGTCAAAGCCGGTGAGGAATTTTGGAGCATTCCCTATGACGAAATTTTGTTCTTTGAAACAGACCCCGCTGTGCGCCATAAAATAATTTTGCACATGGAAAACGATCAAATCAAATTCCGTAGTCTCATCAGTGAAGTATCGACAATCGACACCATGTTTTACCGCTGTCATAAATCCTTTGTTGTGAATATTGAAAACATCAAAAATGTAAATACATCCGCACAAGAGATTGAAATGATAGACGGTCAAACAGTTCCAGTCACTGCCCGAAAACTGCCGGAACTGTTGCGGATGATGGGGAAATAAAGCTCATATTGGTTGAGAAGCAAAAAGGCTACCTATTGCAGTGTAGAACTGCGGTAGATAGCCTTTTTGCAGTGGTAAACAAAGCCTACTTTATTTACCAGTTAATTCTGACTGAATATACCATAATTTTCGGATGTATGTCAACTTTTCCCCTTTACAGAGGATGGTGAGAAGTTGACACACGCTTTGTTTTTCAATAAAGAGGATGGTTATATGTCCCCCTAACTCCCGGCCGGTCGTGCCGTTACTACTATATATCAGAGCAATTAAAATCTAACAAATAGTGAGGAATTACACCATGCAAGAACAATGGAAACACAACGCAAGACGCAGCCTTTGCCTTTTATTGGTAGTAGCTATGCTGATTGGTCTATTGCCGGTCAGCGCATTTGCGATGCCTGAGCCGGGTGCGGACTTGTTAGAGGAAATGCCCCTAGCTATGGACTTACCGTCTATAGACGCAGGGGAAGCCCAGTACATAGACAATGCAAGAAACAATGGCATGATGGAAGTAACGTTTGTTTTGCAGACGGATATGGCTGTTTGGTATCCATCTCTTGATGTTGTACCCAACAGCATCACAATTCAAGTGCCCTATGGCGGTACGATTGGATTTTCCATGCCTGATGCAGTGCCACACCCCATCAACCTATCAGGTGACTGGTTTCTTGATGGGTGGCGTTTGACACATGAAAACTCGGAAGAACTTCCAATTTGGCCTATGAGAATATATGATCCGATGGAGATAGCTCTGAGGCCAGTGGTTACAAACCGAACCTATACAACTAACATCACGGTGGTAGCGCACGTGCTGTGGCTACGAGCAGCTTTCCTGCTGAATGGCGGCAATATAAACGGTGATACACAAAATCGAATGCATTCTTGGCAGCCTATTTATTCACCAGACGCAAGCCTGAATCGATTTGTCTTTGGCGAGGGAAGAGTCGAACACACAACTCGTGACAACCACAGGTTCTTGGGTTGGCGTCAACTTAGGCCAGAGCATCCATCTCCAACTTTGTTATATACACATGCAGAGGTAGCAACTCATGTAGTGGAAGCGGGGATAAATAGGTGGTATGAAGCACAATGGGAATTATTGTCGCCGACTATTGAGAAGTCAGCGCCCGGCACAACCATTGCAAATGTAAACGATCGAATTACCTACGAAATTAGCGTTACGAATCCACACAACCAAGCTTTGGTCGGCGATTTTGTAGTAAGAGATATTTTGGATGCGAACGTAAATTTCGCAACT
>Ga0131853_10017544_pt1 | contig 13030 bp, 11 predicted proteins | sample TergutLab28metaG_FD_92764 | JGI IMG/M metagenome (GOLD analysis project Ga0131853, IMG submission 92764) | Labiotermes labralis P1 segment gut microbial communities from Petit-Saut dam, French Guiana - Lab288 P1 (version 2) (version 2) | ecosystem: Host-associated > Arthropoda: Insects >...
ATTATTGTTTTCCATAAAACTGACACCTTTGCCTTTAATAGTGTGCGCTATGATACAAGTAGGTGTATCTTTGGAATCACAGGATTCTTTTAATGCTTGCAAAATATCTTCCATATTATGGCCATCGATTTCCAACACATTCCATCCAAAACCACGCCAAACTTCTTTAATCCGATTTTGCGAAATAATATCCTCCACCGCTCCGCAGCTTTGTAAACGGTTGCTGTCAATAATAGCAATTAGAGTATTAAGCTTCAATGCCGAAGCACTCATTGCCGCTTCCCAAACAGCCCCTTCCTGCAATTCCCCGTCTCCCAACACCACAAAGACCTTCGACTGTGTTTTTGCAAGCTTGAGATAGTATGCCATTCCCAGACCGGCCGACAAACCGCAACCCAGAGACCCACTTGTCATATCAATACCCGGTGTTTTTTTCATGTCAGGATGCCCTTGAAGATGGCTGTCCAACCGGCGAAGTGAATACAACCACTCATACGGAAAGTATCCTTTTCGCGCAAGCGTCGCGTAGAGTACAGGACAAGCGTGACCTTTTGAAAGAATGAATCTATCACGCAATTCCCAAGTCGGATTTTCCGGTGCTATTTTCATTATCGAAAAATACAGCGCAGTCAAAATGTCTGCACACGACAGTGCCGGGCCGGGGTGAGATGGTCCGCCCGCTTTATAAGCAATTTCAATGATGTCTTGGCGTATTGTATTTGCTGTTTTATTCAGTTCACTTATCGCAACATCCATCGTATATGGCAATCCCCCAAAATGGCAGAATAGATATTTTAAGACTATCTTATAAACCACGTTTATACTAAAATACCACAAATAACGCATTTGTCAATAGGGTAAAGCAAAAGTCAGGATAATAATGTTTTTCCACCCTTTGCTTGACAGAATTATGCGTAAGGCTCTATATTGTACAATGAATAACAGCAGAATAGGATGATTGAATATGAAAGATTTCACGTTGGAAGTGTGTGTTGACAGTGTTGAATCAGCCGCTTTAGCTATACAAGGCGGGGCAACAAGACTTGAACTATGCTCAAATCTTGTTATAGGTGGAACAACGCCAAGTATTTTTCTTTATAAAGAAATTAGAAAGTTTTCCGACATTCCGATTCACGCAATTATCCGCCCACGTTTTGGGGACTTTTGCAATACTCAAAGTGAATTGCGAATTATGGCGGATGAAGTGAGGCAATTTAGAGACGAGGGTGTAGAGGGTGTAGTCACAGGAGTGCTTCGGCCGGACGGTACTATTGATACCGTTGCAATGGATTTTTTGCGAAAGGCAGCCGGCGGAATGCACTTTGTCATGCATAGAGCCTTTGATATGTCCAATGACCCTTTTGAAGCGATAAAGCAAGCCGAATGTTTGGGCGTCGATACGATTTTGACAAGTGGACAAAAAAATATATGTGTGGATGGAATATCATTAATAAAAAAGCTTGTCAGCTGCACCGATATAGACATTATGGTGGGCAGCGGATTAACTCCTGATTCCATACGTCTTTTTCGACGCACAACCGGAGTCTCTAGTTTTCATCTTTCCGGTAAAGTTATTGTTGATAGTCCTATGCTTTATCGTAATACAGAACTAAAAATGGGATTGCCGTCACACAGCGAATTCGAGTTGTGGCGCACTTCCGCAGAAAACATTGCCATTGTAAGACAAACACTTGAAGAAATAGATTAGTATTGACAAATTAATTTCGATATATTAATATTATAAAATAGTTTTATAAAATAGTTGTTATTTCATCTCGGCAAGGAGAAAATAGCCATGACAAAAATAAAAAGGCGAGAATTAGAAATATTTGCCGCTCAAATAAGGCTTGAAACTTTTAGGGAAATATCCGACTTGGGTTTTGGTCACATTGGCGGAGCTATGAGTATAGTTGATTTGCTTGCAGTTTTATACGGACAAGTCATGTGTTTTGATCCTGATAACCCTGATTGGGAATCCAGAGATTGGCTCATTCTCAGTAAAGGGCATTCTTCTCCTTCCCTATATGCCGCTCTTGCCCTAAAGGGCTTTTTCCCGCTAGAGCAACTCAGTACACTAAACCGCCCCGGAACAAGCCTACCAAGCCATTGTTCAAGAATTCATACGGCCGGAATAGATATGACTACGGGTTCTTTAGGACAAGGGATAAGTACAGCTAACGGCGTTGCACTAGCAAGCCGTATAATGGGTGGTTGCAACCATGTTTTTCTCATTTTGGGAGATGGCGAGCTTAATGAAGGCCAAGTGTGGGAAGGTGTATTATTTGCCGCCCATCAAAAATTATCCAACCTTACGATGTTTATAGATGCCAATGGCAAGCAACTAGATGGGCCTACTAATGAAATTTGCGCACTTGGAGATATCTCAAAAAAATTTCGCGAATTTAACTGGCATGTTCAAGAGGTGGATGGCCATGATGTTCTTGCTTTGTCAACTGCTACATACCAGGCTATGGACGAACAAGAAAAACCTTCGGCAATTATAATGCACACTGTAAAGGGAAAAGGGTGCGCTTTGGCTGAGTCTCTAGCTTATAATCATCACTTAGAGTTTCACGATAGCAATGCAATTCGGAAGGAACTTTCACGACTCGAAAACGTCATAACACACTTGTCGCATAATTCCTGATTGGCATTGGCGCTTGCTATGTTGTATATGAAATAATAAATCAGTTGCCACTTGGTGATTTAAACGAGGTGAATATGTGAGAAAGCTTGTCAGAGCAACAGATACCACAGAACTTATTATGCGCGATACATATTGCCACACAATGATGCAAATGGCATCAGAAGATTCGCGTGTTGTAACACTTGATGCCGATCTTGTCGGTCCAATCGGCATGACAGATTTTTGGCAAAAATACCCCGAAAGGGCAATTAACTGCGGAATCCAAGAAGCAAATATGGCCGGCGTTGCAGCAGGAATGTCGGCACGTGGCATGATTCCTTTTATTCATTCATTTGCAGCTTTTGTTTCCCGCAAGTGTTTGGATCAACTTTTCTTGGTTGCCGGTTTCGCCGAATTGAATGTAAAAGCAGTTGGCTCAGACCCCGGTATACTAGCTTTGTATAACGGAGCTTCTCACATGGGTTTGGAAGATATGGGTGTTTTAAGCAACATTCCCAATATCACATTGCTCGAACCTGCGGACCCTTTTTCACTTCAATTATTATTGCGTAAAGTAAAAGACACTTATGGACTTTTTTACATTCGTATGAATCGAAAGGAAGCGTACCCTATCTACAACTCAGGCTCTGATCTTGAAATTGGTAAAGGTGTTATTTTACGACAAGGCACGGATGTAACTATTATCGCATCAGGCATTCTAATAAAGGAAAGCCTTCATGCCGCAGAATTATTGCAACAGCGAGGTATATCTGCACGCGTTGTAGATATGTTCACGTGGAAACCGATTGACAGCGAATTGATTATTGATTGCGCAAAGACAACAGGAGCTATCATTACCGCTGAAAATCACAATTGCTCAACGGGATTAGGAAGCGCAGTAAGTCGCATTTTAGGAGAGACACATCCTGTTCCGCATCTGCGCATTGGTATTGATAATTCATTTGGCGAAGTGGGAGATAAGAAATATCTTTTGCATCGCTTCAAGCTGACACCTGATGATATCGCCTCTAAAGTTCTTTCAGCCATTGAAATGAAAAAATGCAGTTGATTTTCTGCAAATCAAAGAACAATACAAATATAGATGAGGACTCATAAATGACCAGAATATCATGCGTTTACACTGCTGCTTCCTCAAAAATGATAGCAACCATGGAGCGCGAACTGACTCTCCATGTACCCGCTCCTTTTGTTCTGCATCACGATACAAATCCTGAAATAATTGCGCGCATCGCAAAGTCCGGTGCAATCACATCCCTCGATGTCACCGACTTAATGCGTTCCTACATGAAGTGCTTAGAGTCAGATACAGACATACTAATTAATGTCTGTTCTTCAGTAGGGGACATAGCAGACCAGGCGCGGACTTTGTTTAATTCGGCTGGTATGGAAATACTGTGTGTTGACGATGATATGTGCAAGCAGGTAGTAAAAGAGCACCAACGAATCGGTGTTATAGCAACACTGCCCTCGACACTTTCGCCCACATGCAACAGGCTTCTTCGGCATGCAAGCGAGACGAACAAGACAGTAGTCATCAAAGAACTTATTGCTGATAATGCTTTTGGCCTCTCTCAAAACGATTTATCTGAACTTCTTTGTAAACTAGCAACGAAAAACAGCAAAGATTTTGATGCAGTGCTTTTGGCACAAGTTTCAATGGCAGAGTGCGAACAAGCAATCTCAGTCGCTTGTGGCAAGCCTACATACTCAAGCCCTCGCTTTTGCGCTACTGCAATAGCCCGTCATTTGGCAGGCAATAAGTAAGTCTACATAATTTCACAGCGCAATAGAAAACAAGCAAAAACAGGAGGATAACCTACTATGAATAAAAAAGTACGCTTCGGCATCATTGGATGTGGCGGAATTTCCTACTATCATGCGGAGGCAATCATTTGTGCAGATGATGCAGAAATGACATGCGTATATGACACATATACACCAAACATTGAAAAGTTCGTTGAAAAATATAGTAGTGTGCGCGTATGTGCGTCTGTTGATGAAATGGTCAACAGTTCTGATGTTGATGCAGTTGTTATCTGCACACCAAGCGGCCTGCACACAGAGCAAGCTATTACAGCCATGCAAAAAGGTAAACATGTTGTTGTTGAAAAACCAATGAGTTTAACATTATCCGATGCCGACAGGTTGATAATAACGGCAGAGGAAACAAAAACCAAAGTCTGTGTCATTTCGCAACTTCGCTACTCTCCAGCTGTCCAAGAGATGAAAAGAGCTATCGACATTGGGGCTTTAGGGCGCATAGTAGCAGGTAGCCTTTCAATGAAATATTTCAGAACTCACGAATACTATGAAGCCGGCGGATGGCGTGGCACTTGGGAGATGGACGGCGGAGGAGCATTAATGAATCAGGGCATTCACGGTATTGATATGTTTCGCTACCTGATGGGTCCGGTTGATTCTCTTTATGGATTTGCACGTACACAAACAAGACGCATCGAAGTGGAAGACTCCGGCGTTGCTTTATTAGAATTCAAAAATGGCGCTCTTGGCACAATCGAAGGTTACACAACATGTTATCCCGGCTATGCAAGACGTATCGAAATATGTGGCGATCAGGGTAGTATGGTTCTAGAAGAAGACAGCATTATCAAGTGGGATTTACCCATTGAAGCCCGTGTTCCGGTAGGCATTGCCACTGAAAGCGAAGGTGCCTCTATACCTATGGCAATTAGTTATGAGGGTCACATCCGCCAAATCGCTAATTTCGTAGATGCTATTTTGCGAGATGCACCTTTAATGGCCGATGCTGCATCCGGACGTCCACCATTGGAAATCATACTCGGTATTTACGAATCTTCAAAAACCGGTCAACGAATTTTCTTCTAAACAAATTGCTAATTATAATACCGTCATTGCGAGTTTTACCCGCGATGACGGTATTTACTTTTTTACTTTCTAGCAATACTGCTTTTCTTGCGCTCTATAATGGCAGCCTAGTTCCTAACTTCATTTCAAGCGCTTTGCTGAATATTGATTGAGCGAGAACTACATCAAATACAGACATACCGATATTTGAACACACTATCAGTTCATCACTTCTTTCTCTACCTTTCTTCAACCCTGCAATGACCTCGCCTGTTTCACAATATATTTTTGGGAGTCCATCCGGAAAATACCCTACTCCGGCAAACAGTTCATGTTCATCTGCCGAATCTACAATATACTTATCTGCCCGAAGTTGTGTTTTTGGTTCCCAGAATGTATTTAAGTCACACGGTAGTATCGTCTGTCCTTTTGAAATCCATTCATCTTTCACCACTCCCAAAGGTTTTAACAATATTATCGTAGCAGAACATAAAACCTCACATGACTTAGCAACCTCTTCCGCTGTATCTGCTTTTACAATTTCCACAGGTACTTCGTCCTGCAACATATCTACCAGGTTATCCGCTACATCAGGCTTGATATCATATACCATGATTTTTTTGAGTTTCTTCATTGTTTTAGGGGCATAACGCACATGCTCAATGCCTTGCACGCCACAACCAAACATACCAAACGTTTCAGCATCAGGTGCAAGCGCCGCTGCTGCAATAACGCTGACCGCCGGCGTGCGAGCGGCAGTAATCCACGTTCCGTCCATAACTGCTATCGGACACCCTGTCATCACTTCGTTTAACGTAAGCAACGATGTGGTCTGAGGTAAATTATATTTAGCAGGATTGTTTGGATAACAACCAATCCATTTGCAACCACATGCCATTTTCCCCGGAACATAGGCCGGCATGGCATGATAAAATACTTCCTCATGTGGGTGCACACCTATTTTCGCAGGCATCTCATACTCTTTATTACCATGTGCAATCAGCGTCTCCGTCACAAGCTGCAATATATCTTCTTCAGACAATCCGGCTTGAATACATTCATCGCGCGTAAGATATAAGAACTCACCACCGACATTCATATGATCCGAAATATGAGTATGCTCCTTCTCCAACTTCGCCAAAAGTTTTTCATTGTTCATAAACTCATCACCTTCCACTCAATTTTAGCTGTTATTTGCGGCATTTTTTATAAACAGCTCTAATGCTTTCAAACCGCCACCTCTGCTTGACCCTTTTAAATTATTTTCAAGAGAAACAAACTCAGGAACATGATATTCATGTTCCAAAAATTTTTCATTCAGCATCTCTGTGATTTTAGTTTGATATTCCGGATCAATTTCACATAGATAATCGCAGTCAATAAAAACTATATCAGGATTTACCAACCATGTAATGCTATATAAAAGCATTGTTAAATTTTTATGTACTTCAAGTAGACAACTGTTGAATTTCTCTTTATTTCGCTCTTTTTCCATCAATAGGCGACTTATGGTGCCACTGTAATTCACATTGTTCGTGTCAACTCCTGTCAGCTCTCTGTATAGACTATGAATGGACAGAACATCTTCATAGTTCTGATTATTACTGACCATCATCTGCCCAACATCTCCTGCTATGCCTGTTTTTCCTGTAATTATTTTCAAATCATGAATCATCGCCCCTCCTACACCTTCGCTTATATAGATGTATACAGCAATTTTGCCATCCAAATCAGCAAAATGCTCAAGCAATGAGTATGCAGTAAATTTTACGTCTTCATCAACAAACGTAATAATGTCGGGAAAATACGACTGTGTAAAATCCTTTATTTTTATATGAGACAATTCCGGTATACGTTTATTAATCACCAGTTCTTTATCGGATAAAAACGGCCCCGGCGCAACTACTACAACCCCCGTCAATTTTCCGAAATACCCATCACTTTCCAGCCTGCTTCGCATTTGTTCGTAGAATTTCGTCAAATTGCTTAGATAACTCAAACTCGCATCATAATCATAATACTCACTGTCTATTATTGATTCCAATTGTAAGTCTAGAACATCGTATGTATAGCTGTACTTAGTCAAATCAACAACAAGTATCCGCTTATCATCGACGTTTGGGGACAGTAGGTCAGCCTTTCGCCCACTTTTATTATTGTCTTTTACAGGTGATGTGGTAATTAGCCCCAAACCTATCAACTGATCTACAAGCGTGCTCACTGTCATTAGGCTCAAGTTCACCTTATCGGCTAAAGCCTTCCGTGTTACAGGTGCACTTTTCAATACCGCTCTATAGAGATTTGTTAAATTTGAAATTCTAATTTCTTTTGCATTTTTTGCCGGCACAACTAACTCCCCCTCACAATAGTATTTTTTTGCACTTGCGGAGCATCCACCCCCCATAAACACAAAATTTATTGACTATAACATTTTAATTAGAGGTTTGTATTTTTCAAGCAATTCCGCATTATGCTCATCTCCACCGCTAATATTACTACTCGAAAACGTTTCAATGTCTACACCGTTTTCAAAACCCAACTCAACTACTCTGGCTATTATGGCTTGTAACATAGCACAGCCTATTACTGTGCTTGTTGGAGAAACTTTTGCCCCACCCACTTCGATACACGCATCTCCCCACTCACCGGCGTTATCCAAAACAATATCACTGACTTCAAACAAACGCTTTCCGCTCTCATGTCGCGAACTTTCTTGGCTCGAATGTTTGACTGATGTCAACGCAATAACCTTTGCTCCAACTTTCTTCGCTAGAATCGCCATTTCAACTGCAGCAGAATTCCTGCCTGAATTCGATGCAATCAACAATACGTCTTTTTCTGTTATATTGGCTTCGGACATCAACTTTGCGCCTATTCCCGACTCGCGCTCATATTCCGTACTTTCGGAAGCACTTATGTGCAACATCAACTTCTCATCCAATATTGGCCAAACTCGAAGCATACCGCCCGCTCTGTAAAACAACTCTTCCGCAAACATATGGCTATGTCCTGTTCCAAAAATATACAAAAACCCGCCATTAATCACGACGCGATAAATCATTTTCGCACAATCTTCGAGAAGTTGCTCATTTTCCTTAATGGCATTAAGTTTTTCAATTACGCGGTCGAGGTATTCACTATGTGCACTAATCATCTCATTCACTCCGTTTCGAACTTTTTTTTAAATTCTCCAGCAACTCAACAGTCAACATATCTTGTTGAAGAAAAAATTCAATAACAGCCCCTATCTCCGCTTTAAACATAGGGAACTTAACATTACAGTCAGGTAAGGAAACCTTTATTTTTTGTTCAAACAAATCGAATATATGTTTATTGTACTGAAAAAGTCCGCCGTAAACGTTGATTCCGCATGCTTTCTCATTTATTTCATTCGCTAGAGCAATTGCAAATTCAACCAGTGCGTCAACACAATTTTCTACTATCCCCTCGGCAACCTTATCTTTCTGCAAAGCAGCCCTGATTACTTCTTTAGCGAAGGTCGCGACCTTACTCACATGATAGTCCGGCGAATAAACCACTTGGACAATATTTTCCACACAGCTTAACTCAAATTGTTTTAAAAGTAATTGTGTCAGGGAAGTTTTCTCGCCGATGTTTTCATGCTCATTAATAACGGCTATAATCCCGTTCATTGCTATATGATAACTGCTTCCTTTGTCGCTGTCAATCAAATAACCATAACCGCCTCTTGTAAACACATGCCCGTCTCTATTCTTTGCTATACCCATGGCTCCGGTTCCACTTATAATCATGACTTCAGGTTTTCCCAGCGATGCTCCCGAAAGCGTCATATAAACGTCCGGTTGCATGAGAACTTTCTGCAAATCAAAAGAGTCTCCTAGAAATGCTTTTTTCTCATCTTCCGTGGCTTCTTTTTGCAACGAGCTTATACCGATTGATAAAAAATCATATCCGACTTTGCCGGTTTTCTTTAGTATACTGTGGACAGCTTTCAGTAGCCGATCTCTGCACACCTCCATAGTATCGCTGTTGTAGTTTAAGTTTCCGAATTCTTCAGTCGCCAAAACATTACCCGAAAAATCGACAGCAACGATTTTGGAATGCGTGCCACCGCCATCCACACCTAACACCAAGTCGTAAAGCGGCTTATAGCCCGACCCTAAATTAGTGCAGTTCATGAACTCCTCCTACTCAAAAGATGTGTTGTTATATTATCTATAAACTCTTCCATTGTCCCAGCGCATACAGGAACAGTTCCATCGACTATGTTTGAAGTAAAACCACCATAAGTTTTATCCTTTAGTTCGGAATCGGGAGCTATATAACGCGTCGCAACGTTTGCGTTTGAACCAAAAATTAAGAATTCAGGATCAATATTTTTTCTCACCCGCTGGCCGATTTCTGTATACAACTCGCCTTGTGATGCCAGCAACACACAATCCCCTATCCTTACAGCTTGATTATACACATTCTCTTCGCAAGTAATTGTACCCTTAAGAATTTGATTTGTAAGTACCTGTTCCCATTGAAACACAGCCACTTTCATTGAATCATTGCCTTCTGCAGCTTCATTCATTTGCAGGACGATATCCGGCAATTCATTCAAGTCAATTTTCTGTAGTGAAATATTAAAGTCAAAATCAAAAACTTCAAGCGATATATCCACCTGTACAGCGCTTTTCAAACCGTTAAAAAAGCTTTGAGCTATGCGCGCACCGTACTCGGCAGCATTTTTATTGGAATCAGCATCTCTTTCAATTGGGTCAATATCTCCGTGACACCCATTTATATAAATGCCTTTTATGCCCTTTTCTTCAAGATTTTTTAGCACATAATGCGGAAAGTCCGCTGAAATTACACTTCTGCTCCCAAAAGTTACCGGATGACAAGCATAGTTGACAATTGCATAGGTGCCACTATTTTTCGTTTCAAAGACCAGCCCATAGACATTATTATCTATCGGACCATCAGATATTGTGCGATTATACCCCACTCCGCTAACTGGACAAACCAATCTGCGGATAGCTACAACCTCTGATGTATTCTCAAAACTTTCTTCCGCTACATCTACCAAAGCTGAAATCAAAAAACTCTGGTAGGCATAGTCTAATTGTCCGCAACCTATAAGTGGAATTACGACCGGTGCTGTATGCGTATGGGTTGGTAGCATAATGATTTGATTTTTGCATATATTGTGTTTTCCAGAAATTGCAGTTTTAACTCTATCCACGATATATGAACTAAGTCCTAATAAATCACAGGTAATAATAAGCAATTGTGTACCTTCATGACTTATATTCAGCGCATGTGCAAACAAATCTTCCTGAACGAAATCGGTTACACGATTCAAAAAGTATCCAAACCCACTCAAGTCCACCGGGTAATCAGGGTTAATTTTTTTACCTGTATAGGATATTTTCATGCACGCCCTCAATTTCCATGATGATATTTTATAAATATATTTTATAAATATATAGTATTAATTGTACTGCATAAATAATTCGTTGTCAATAGCTTTTTTTGGCTGTTACCAACCTGTGTTTTACGAATGCCCTGTTGACTGCGAACAGTAACCAGATGGCATTCTGGCAAAGCGATGCTTTGACAGTCACTCATATATACATGACTAACAGCTACTCTATCAGAGATTTATTTCAAAAAACCATATCCAAATCCAGCGGATATATGGGGCGCGGTGTTATTATATATGGCAAGTCCTTTAGTTCAAGGGCTGTATCACCTTCCGACAGTGCAAATAGACTCAATTTGCTAATATCTTGATATTCAGGATTAAGATATCCTGCCTTTATCCCAATTACATTAAATGTTTCAGGAGCAAGTTCAAGTTCTCGGAGAGTGTGAGGCCAATATGTGGCGCAACGCCTGTTTGATACCGTAAACTTCACTCCTCTTGCTTCCAATATCGCATATGCAGTTCCCTCTGATTCAGCTAAATTAATTAATGTTACATCCACTTCAAATCTTTCACTCTTTTTACCTGATATGCTCCCACCCAGTTCTAATGTAAATTTTTCTCCTATATGGTGTGATGCACATATTGTATATGCTTCTAAATCAGCCACACAGGTATATACTGCGTTTTGCAGATCACTTTCTATCATTAAACGCAAGAAAGTCGTAGTATCTTGTGACGCACCAGCTGTCGGGTTGTCACCTGTATCCGAAATAATTACCGGAAATTCATTTGCAGAAATAGCTGCCTGAATAGCCTCCTCAGACGACATCGCCGGTGTACAGTAGACAAACTCTGCACGTTTCTCCCAAAATATTCTAGCCATTTTATTCGCTAAATTTCTTAGTTCTTCATAACTATCCGCCCATCCTGTAACCATAACGGCGGCACCTCCGTATGGGCTATCTGCCCACGGAAAACCCATCGCGTATGATGAACACAGCACATTTGGATGTCTATCGTATTCTGCCAGCGACTCAAATAGCGATTTTGCCGGATCAACGCGCGTTTCACTTTGATCTCCTGATAGAAGAATAGGTATTTTCACGAGTACGTTTACAGTTCTTTTCTTTTCTTTCAAAATAGTCAACAACAGATTTGCTGCTCGCTCACCTGTATCAAATGAATCAATATGTGGTGCAGTTCGAAATATTGCATAGCCATCAGCCAACAAAGCCATGCGCTCCGTCATAGTTGCATGCATATCTAATGCACACACAATCGGGATATCATGCCCTACAATCCATCTTACCGCTTCCAACAAGTCACCTTCTGGATCATAAACTCCTTCAACAGCCATAGAACCATGCATAGCAAGGCAAACCGCATCCCACGGCCCGTCACTGCGCAGTTTGTCAATAATTCGCGACTTGATATATTCATAAGCATCATGCCTAACCGCTCCAGATGGTATTGCTCTGGCGAAAAAGAGTGGAACAACATCCACTTCGCTTTGCTTTAGGGTTTCATAAAACCCACTAGCCGAACTGTCTGTGCGTCCTTGCTGGCTAAACACTTCACCATCCATCAAACTAAACGCCTCTAACCCCGTGTTGACTTTGTTGAACGTGTTGCTCTCATGACCCATAGAAGCAAGTGCTATTTTCATTTCTACTCCAATCTCCAGTCAGAATTTAGAAAAATCAGATATATACCTTTCCAACTGCATTTGCAAAAATTTAAATCGATATTATTATCGACCGCCATTTATCCTCAAACAATAAACATGCGCTCACCAATGCTGTTATTGCAAATAACAACAACACAATTGCATTTGTAAATATATTTTATAAAAGCACAATATTTATTGTACTCTTTATATTTTTTTTGTCAATATCTATTTGTCCCACTGCCAAATCCATGAATGGTAAGCACATCCTGAAGCTACAAAACATTATCAAACTGTTAACAATTTGTCTTTCTATTTGACACAATTGTGCTTTACACTGTACGTAACCTCCACAGTAAAGTCTGCTTTAGCAGATGGATTTCAGTGGCTTATGGTTTAGGCTAACGGCTTGCGAATAGCTGTCTTGCTCCCCTCTCTCAGGCATTACAGCTACCCGCAAGCTACAGCCTGTTATATCTATAATCACAGCACC
>Ga0131853_10017546_pt1 | contig 13030 bp, 10 predicted proteins | sample TergutLab28metaG_FD_92764 | JGI IMG/M metagenome (GOLD analysis project Ga0131853, IMG submission 92764) | Labiotermes labralis P1 segment gut microbial communities from Petit-Saut dam, French Guiana - Lab288 P1 (version 2) (version 2) | ecosystem: Host-associated > Arthropoda: Insects >...
AGAGAGAGATCATTCTATTTTCACAAATGTCACAAAACTTCGATATGGAAATGAAACCAAGAAATCCATATAAATATTGAAAGGTGCCTTACATTATATTATATTATATTATATATATATATAGAGAGAGAGAGAGAGAGAGAGTACGTATCCTACGTTTACATGTTTCGGCCACACTTGCGGCCATCTTCAGCGAGAAGTATTATAAAGGGCATATTACAAACTCTACACCATGAGGATCATCACAAGTGTGGTCGATACATATATATATGTAGGAGGCTTAGTATGCTCTTAATATCAGCTGTTCTTAAACACATATCCATTTCTTGGTTTTATCTTCATATAAAATCTTAATGCATGGTCATCAGTTAACGAAAAAAGTCATAAAACTTCTTAAAACTGTGTACATTTGGATGAAGAAATTGGCAAACTGGAATAATTGTTGACTGAGTTGTGCAGGACTGTATAACAAATAAATGTACCTACTGATTGCAGCACAACGGGGATGTGTTACTTCAAGGACTAAGTTAGCTATAACTTGCAGAAAAGCCGTTAGCTAGTTGTAAAATTTTTGTTTTTTAAGTTTTCCATCCCGAAGTGTTATAACATATAAATAAATATAACATAAAATGCTACACGTCAATCATTAACACTACATTTATTTTATGTACAATGGTTTATACGTCAGGGCGACATGTTTCGACCTAGTAGGTCATCCTCAGGCCCTCTGTGTTCTTGGACCTACTAGGTCGAAACATGTCGCCCTGACGTATAAACCATTGTATATCAAATAAATGTAGTGTTAATGACTGACGTTTAGTATTTTATTTATCGTTGTAAACTTGTTTCACCTGAATAGCCACGCGGTGTGCACGGGTGTTAAAACAATTTAAATTTATGAAATACGATGTGAACACAACCCCGACTGAGATAAGTTATTTTTTTCCGTAAACAATAAAAAGTCCGACGGTCAGCACTGCATAGTGTTGTGACAGCAATCCTGCGGCCGATATGTCAACACTTAAACCGTTCTGCGAAGAACCCCTAAGGGCTGCAAAAGAGATGTCTGACAAAGTGTCACTTGTTAACTGCAAATTGCAACTGCACTTGTCTAAGTTGCACATTATTTACCCTCTATTTACCTATATTTCTGCATCATTTTTATTTTTTATCACTTTCTTCTTTCTTTCGTTTCGTCATGCAACTTCTTACACTTACTGCCCTTTTTTTTGTGGCGCTTCCTCATTCTTGAGGTTTCTAGATCACACTCAATGACGCATCACAGTCGGTAGTACTTCTCTGGATGAGTGATCAGCCCGTCGCAGAGACATCTACCTGACAACGCACAACACTCAACACGAACAGACATCCATGCCCCCGGCGGGATTCGAACCCACAATCCCAGCAAGCGAGCGGCCGTAGACCCACGCATTAGACTGCACGGTCATTGAGATCGGCACTTACTATCTTATCCCCACATAATATTCTCTCTTCCTTTTTTAGATTATCACCTTCCATATTCTAGACTTTTATTTATTCTTGTTCTTTTGTTTTTCCTTTTCTCCTTTTTTCCTACGCCCTTCTGTCCTCACATTTATCCTGTCTCCCTTTTACCCTGCTTCACTCTTTCATCATATCGTTTCTTCCTTTACTGTTTCCCCACTCTTTCTGTCTTTAAATGTAGAATATTTTTACCAGCAAAAACATCAGTGCTATAAATAACACCACTAAGGATTTCCGTTTCACTAATTCTCCCATAAAAACCCAACTCTTCCCAGTTTTGCAGTCCAAATCGAGCGAGTACCATCATTTTCCTTACCGAGTCCAAGTTTTGCAATCCTAAATCGAAGAAATCTCCTGGACAGTTTCTTCAGTATCTCAAAACATACAAGATATTCCACCTAAAACGTGCAGATACATACATGAATGCATGCCGTCCCGCATGGCGTGGAGTTTGCTTACATTATACCGTATAGTGGCGAATTTGAGACAAACGATAAATAAAAAAAACTCTCAGTTGCATTTGACATGAATTCGAGCAGCCGCAAGCCATGCAAATATACATAAATATCGTGTCCGAAGAGACCTTTGGACGAGCAACCACAGAGACAAGTAAGAATATTTTTAGCATTACTTGACAGATATACGTATCCAGAATGCGTGTCGTCATAGCTGTCAACAGGCTCCACCATGTGCGAGAACACGACGCAAGGGCGGATATTTTGACTTCAAACGGAGGTAGTGAGAGGAGGCTCAAGAAATTTCGTAATAAAGGGATTCGTGATCAGTCATTTTGGCACAGTGTTATTACTGAAGGGGGGGGGGGGGGGGGGGGGAATTTAGCACGAATGGGGGAGAAGAAGACGCATGCATGTTAAGGACGAGAAAACCTGAGGCAATAGACTATTTGGTGGACCTTTATATAGATGGAAAGCTAATACTAAAATCATTTTTCAAGGGACAATGAGAGTGTGTAGGCTGGATTTATCTGATTCAGGAGAGGGAATAGTTGTGGTTTATTGTGAAAGCAGTAATGAACATTCGATTTCTGTAACATGCAGTGAATTTTTTTCTGGCTGCGGGAATATAAGCTTCCAAAAAAAACCATCACTCCATGGAGTCAGTTACGCTGTATCATTAATCCTGTGACGCACAGTTGTGACTGTGCAAACTGTTTTAATATTTATAAACCCTTCAGTTTGCAGAGTTCATTTACGTAAACAATATTATTTATCTAAACATCACCCCGCTGGCCTTTATAATGGAGGCACAGTGTGTTATTTGGAGTAAGAAATGAATTTTAAATGTAAAAATATGGATGAATTTCAGGCTTCGAAAAGTTGATATCCTTTTGAAGCACGCAACCAACAGAAAGGAGTTGGTTTGCATAGATCCGTTGTGTGGGATGGCTCTGAATGACGTACATACTGTGTGAAGCAGCTAAATGGCACTCTACACTCTAAAGGGTATTAGAATATATATCTGCCTATGTGTAATTACACGCCAGAACCCACGGCACAGTTCGAAAACACGTCATGTCTATATCACTTATATTTTCAGTCGCCTCAGTGTAAAATAAGAAAGATACTCGAGCGATGTTTAATTACGTACATGATATGGCTGTCACAATGCATAACACGTTTATTGCTACAGCATAAGAGCAACTTTCCACGTCTCCAGGTGGTGTTTTTTACCTTTGGCTCTTGAAGTAATATTTACATACAGACTTTGGGCGTATTTCTTAATAATTCAATTGCAATTTACTGAGTTCTATACCATTATCTTACGCACGTATGTCTCTTGTTAAGACCAAGTTATTACAGTGAACAGCCGATTACACTATACGCCTAGCTTCACTGGGTGTGTTCCCGTATTTGACTGCTATTACACAAAATCCACCATCAGCTGCTATCATCATCTCTACTCCCCATTCCTTTTCCATTACTGTACATCAATTCAAGAACAGTTATTGCACGGTTTAGACACCAGAATAAATCTTTGTTAATTAGTAATTTATACGTTTCTCCCAAACCTTAAAATTTTCCCAAAACTGGATATTTATATTTAACTTAACATGCAAATAGCAGACCATATCTTGAGCAATTTAACATGTTTCTTAAATAGATTCGGTTGTTTAACACAAAACTGAAAGTAATTCCATGGCTTATACCCGTGACTGCAGTGTGACTATTGAAAAGTGAGGGAACTTTAAATCCAGTAATACAGTAAGGCGTACATATGAAGTGGTTAACACCTTAGTCTCTTACATGGTCAAAAATTCGCTAATGTATATAGAATTAGAAGAAAAATTATTGTCTCAAAAACTTCCTGGGCCGTAAAGTCACACGAACTCAGCGCAGACATACTTGTTTTGACGTTTTGTTGACCGTGCATCTCAGTATATTTATCTCAGTATTTAACCAAATTGGTGGACAAATTTCTTCACAATAAGTTTTATTTCATGCCTCCACATGTTTCGAGCACATATGCTCGAAACATGTGGAGGCATGAAATAAACTTTTTGTAAAACAAAATTTTGTGCATCAAGTTGGCTAAATACTGAGATAAATACTTGTTTTATTTGTTTGTATTTAACAAACATATCCTATGCGCGTGTCACCCATAACTCAATTATCTTGAGATTTTCTCTCAAAATTGCGTAATTATTTTCACACACTCATGCTTGTCACATGTCTAGCCCATCATGTACTCATAAATTTGTAAACAGGTCACGATCACCTATTTCCACGGCCTCTCTAACTCGCCAGTCCCCTCTCAACGTACTCATTCAGCTCTATACAGTACGTTCAGCTCAAATATCCGTATTTTCTTCGCATAAGCCGAAACTCAAGAATAAAGAAAGAAGTTGCTTCTCCCACTATGACAAAAAAAACAAGCTGACCCCCATAACGCATCATTTACTATTATGGCATCTCTTCTGTTGATTGACGCTCGCGTGATTCTCCTTTCTGCTGATCCGTGAGACATATTTGCTTCACGTACCTATACTGTGAAACAGGGCTATCTTGTGAGCAAATGAGAACCATGAACGATAAAAGTTTGGGCTGACATGCATCTCACCTAAACTCTGTAATCATCACTACGTAGTCTGTGCTGCGACTGGTCAATAGCCTTTTCCAGAGCGAGTGTTATCTGTTACTTCTTGTTTAAATTTCCAATGTCTCCTTTTCACCTTAAGGTCGCCCAGTAAATGCTGACGTCTTCTTCTTCGTCTTCCTGACCATTCTGCCTTTACCTTAATAAAGTATTTTAGAAGGCAATTCCTAAGCTAGATGTGACCAACAAAACGCCTTTTTCTTTATACCATCTACTTAAATGTACAATTTCTAGTTTTTATTTCAACCAACAATGCACAATATATATTACTTTAATGTCACAATATTTATATTATAATCCCTCCCACATGTTGCGATACACTTGTATCATCCTCAGAGAGTTCCAAAGTTGTACATCGTTAAAGTTACGTAGTTTCTATATTATTAAAACGTCATGAAAATTAACAAATTAAAATATTTATGTGGTTGTTGTTGATAAAATGTAGTCTATAAGATTTTTAAAATATAATTTGTATCAGTAGTATGTGTACATTGCCGTATATACGTATGGATATTGCTGTGTCGATGTTGCCTCTGTGCTGGAGTGGTGAGCACAATTTCTAATTAACCCTTTAAAGACGAAACTGTCTGTTCTATATAAGGAATAAGTGCGTACCGCGCAGTAAACGCACTCCACACAATTTATACAAAACGTATCTGTTAATGTTGTGCAAAGTAACAAGGCCATACAGAACACTCAAACACAATATGAGCACCACGTAGAATTTTTGAATGTTAAACCTCGTGGTACGTTAATTAACCGAAGGCTTTAAAAGGTTGATACATACGTTAGATGAATTTGCTGGTGAAAAGAGTTGTCTTCTTGTTGAATTCTGCTTTTGCCATGGCAAAACTGGATATAATTTCATGCTTATATCATGCGTCATTTATTATCAGGCTAACCAAATATTTGAAATAGTCCACATTCTCATTTGTTTTCGATCCAACGTAGTCTGTAGGCGATGGCCGCCTTAACGTGCACTCTGTATGACGGTTATTGTACATAACTGTTCCAGTGCTGCAAGACAAGGAAGATGCACGGACAGAGCAGTGTCATTCAGCTTTACGATAATACGCTTGAAACACGCTTTGCTTCACCGACATCTAACATGGCAGTGCTACTGCATGCACACGTAATTGGCACACTTTCGTCCCACTGCTACCCGCGCGCCTAGCGTTATTTATTTCTGTTTGAAATATTTATAACATGCATATTTGCCTTCACGTTTAAATAGAGGTTTCCAAGTTTCAAAGTTGCAGAGCCCAATCTTCGCATCCAAGTTGGCAGACAACTGGTGCATTTGGAATCTCAGAACACTCGCCACATTCCACGGTCACTTGCAGCACCTGCCATTTACCCCTGCCAATTAAAATATGTAAACTCGTACCGAAGCCACATTTCATTTCATATTTTCTGAAATTCAGTATGTCATTTTTGAAGAATTCTTCGATAAAGCATTTATATCTTGTTACGACGTGAATTTAATGAATGTCCCTAAGTAAATTTACGTGTTTCTGGGTTTACAGCGTTGTCATAATTGAAAAATAATGTAGCGTAGAAAGGCAGGAATATTATTGAATTTTGATTTTGGATTTGAGATTCTGTCTTGGAATTTGCCCGAAGGATCTGAGAAAAATCACGGAAACCCTATTCAGGATCCCAAACGGAAACCCCATTCAGGATCCCAAACGAAGTTACGACACGTCACCCCCTGAGAGCTAGGTGTAAAGAAATCGAGCCAACTACGTCCAGAATTCCCCCCAAAAGTCTGTGTGGCAGAGATACATTTTATTGTTGTAGCCTTTTGCAATGTAAATTATTCTTGTGAATTCCAAGAATCTGTTCCAATTCAATCGTCCAGAATATCTTCAATATTCAAATGTCAACAGCAGCCGCTAGATAACAGGACCTTACGACAACAAACATAAAACGCTCTAAAATAAACTGTCGGTTTGAGCTCGACACTGGACCACGTGCAAGGGCAAATGTTGTAGATCGTAGCTAGACGCTGGGCTGATTAGGTTTAGTATTTCCTTGCTTGTGAGCATCGCCCGAAAACGAAAGGGAGAAACAAATGGACGCCAAGAAAAATTACAAACTTATCTTAAAATACGACTTGCAATAATCATGTGTGATTGATACCAAATTTCCAGACGGAAGCGTGATTCCCGGTTGGGGTAAATCAGACGGGAGTAGAAGGTAGTTTTATGAAACTGTATTAGGCAGCATTACAATCTCTCGGAATAGAAGGATACAGTAAATGAGTTCATTAGAAAAGTACAAATTTGCGGAGCCTTCTATTAAAGCATCAAAGAAATTTTAATAATATTCTGGATGGTCCTTGTATTGCTTTACGTTTCAGTCCACTCACTGTCATTCAAAGGCTTCGTCCACGAAGGCCGGACTTTGATTGTGCATACGCCAGAAAAATACTTATTAAGTAGAGCATTCCTCGATGATGGAGATAAATTATTTGAGAACAATGTTCGCACACTACAGCATTCCTTGATCATACAAATTGCACAAGGACAAACTGTACATAGCACAGCATTGCTTAATTATAGAGACAGATTGCACAAGGACAAACTGTACATTGAACAGCATTTCCTAATGATAGAGACAGATTGCACAAGGACAAACTGTACATTGAACAGCACTGGCTAATGATAGAGACAGATTGCACAAGGACAAACTGTACATTGAACATCACTGCCTAATGATAGAAACAGATTGCACAAGGGCAAATTGTATATAGCACAGCATTGCCTAATGATAGAGACAGATTGCACAAGGACAAACTATACATTGAACAGCATTGCCTAATGATAGAGACAGATTGCACAAGGACAAACTGTACATTGAACAGCATTGCCTAATGATAGAGACAGATTGCACAAGGACAAACTGTACATTGAACAGCACTGCCTAATGATAGAGACAGATTGCACAAGGGCAAATTGTATATAGCACAGCATTGCCTAATGATAGAGACAGACTGCACAAGGACAAACTATACATTGAACAGCATTGCCTAATGATAGAGACAGATTGCACAAGGACAAACTACACATTGAACAGCATTGCCTAATGATAGAGACAGATTGCACAAGGACACACTGTACTTGGTAAAGCATCCTCTGATGATACATATTGCACAAGGACAACCTGTTCACAGTACAGCATTACCTAATCACGCGAACAGTTTATATGGACAAAGTGTGTTTATTACAGCATTCGCAGACGATGAAGACGCAGAAGACTACACTCTGGAATAGAGGTAGCTTGTAGCCTGTTTCGAGTTTATACTTTTGACATTCAGTTAAACCTAGTTTTAGAGCAAGAATCTCTAGTTACACAACATAGCTGACGAAATGGAACCAAGTCTGGTGCCTTTCAAATGGACATTAATGTGACAAAATTGCATACATGGACTGAAGTATCGTACGAAGTAATGGCGGATTTTGAACAGGGAATACAGGAGAAAAGCGTGGGTTCGTGAGGGGTAATTATTCATAATTTGGAACAGAGCCCAAAATGTAGAGGTTCTCTTCTCTCCCACTTCAAAAAGAAAACAAAATCATGGTGAACATGCCAACATCACATGGCTATAAAAAACAAGAAACCTTGAAATGCGTGCGAGTGCGAATTGGTACAAGAGAATGACAAGCGAAAAGATTTACTGGAGCGCAAGTGTGCAACAGCATCAGAACTTCTATTCTTAAAACATCAATGCATTTATTTATGCTATACCGAACTTAGAACAGAACACAGTAATATCTTTGTGGCTACACACTACCAAAACGATATTCAGTATGTTAAACCTAGAGGCCATTGAGGAGATAACAGCAATAAAACAGAACCACACGAACAGACATGCATTGAGCAGCTATTTAGCTTCTGTAGAAACACCTTGCTCCATTGAACTGTTTAGCTGTTCAGAAAAATGAGGGTAAAGAAGGGCTGCTAGACAATATTCTCAGCTGAAGGTAGTTTTCATTGGTAAAAACTGCAATTACATGAGGATTATTTATCTTGTGGGATGTAACGCTGTGTAGTTTGGTAGAATATAACTAGCATTTCTGGTTTCAGTCAACGTTGGTATATTTCTACATGATTATGCAAAAGTGTGGACATCCGGCAGCTGAACCGACCATACCAGTCACACAAGTAAGGCAAAGACTGCTGCGAGGTGTTCGCTCCTCAGCGTTATAATGTCTTTGGGAAGCTGAATGTCGAACCAAAGACACAAGCAGCTTCAGTAAGGGACCTTTGCCTCTTCATACGAGGCACAGGGTTATTGAATCTGTGCTGAATGGAGTATTTAGAGCTGTACAATAAGCCTAAGGCTGTGGTGCATCCGGAGCGTAAGCTGACGGACCCAAAGAAAAAGAAGAAGAAGAAGAAGAAGAAGGAGAAGAAGAGACTGCAGACAGTCACAGTCGAAGCAATCCGTTACAACCAGATTAGATCAATGTTGTATTCTTCAACCCAGGGGAGTGTCATTATGCATTTCTTGCAACTGCCACGTGGCAACGGCTACGAAAAGTAAACAAAAGCCTTGGAATATCCATTACATGGAAAAAAGTCTAAATTAGGTGTTTGCTCACACAAACATCCTAACTTGTGTCAACATGAGAATAAACACATAAATTACTTTATTATTAATTTTATTGATGATTATGATCAGGTCTTGTGGGATAGTGCGTCATATCCATTGCTGAAATGTTACTGATAATTCGGAGAAGTATACAGCTCCCATCTTCGGGGGTTAACACTCGCCTTTGATTGCCACATACTGAAGATACAGACACTATTCACCTCCATAACTTTGGTTAACTATTTACCATTATATACGTCGTAACACCCCCGTAATCCAGATCTTCATCTGTACCCTTGAAAGAATCTGAAATCTAGCGACAAGGATTACCAAAACGTCCCCTTCCTGATACCTTCCCACAAAGTTCCTGTTGCTATGTTTTTCACCTTCAGCCCCCAACCAATCTCTGGCCAAATTGGACACTCGTCCATTTCATCTGCTCTCCTGGCCGGCACAGAAGTGACATCAGGCCACATGCTCAGGACAAAGGCAGGCTTTCAATGTTTCTTGGCGTGACTCACGTGTTTAGGTCGCCGGCATTTAAATCTGTTGTTGGCATTACAGAGCAGCCAACGTATCGTAGACGGCAGGGCCTACAGTGACTAGGCTACGAGCTGGACAATCAGGGCTTCGAATCCCGGTAGATTTTTCTCCTTTTCAAACCGTCCAGACAGTCTCTAGGGCCGACTCAGCCTCCTATGCGGTGGGTACGAGCGTTGTTTCCCGTCGGTAAAGTGACTAGGGCGTGAAGTTGGCCACTCACCTAATCTAGTACCGAGGTTGAGAATGAGTGGAGCTATACCTCCGCTCCACAAGTCTGGTCCTGTCTGCTCTGCTTTGGTGTGTCCATATCCAAAGAAATCACTCGACAAAACAGTAGCCCTCACAGTTATCTTCGTGGGAAACTCAAAATCTCGCAGTTAATATTACACCCACCTTCCACGAAGTCGAGGCCTTGTTCTTGCGCGGTGTGCCTCGCAGACGACACATCCGCACACAGCTCCATCGACAGTGGTCCCATATTTTACAAGCGTCTGTGTAATCCCGGAATAAAACACTTACACGGAACCAATAAACTTAAGTACAGCAAGACGTGCAGTGTGCTTTGTGAGGTACGAATATTTTACGACATCTCCCGAGTGTTGGAAGACGCGACCGTACCCACACAACCGCCATCACAAGTCGTTTTAAACTATTTGCAAACACTTATTGCTAGACAAACTAAAGGTAGCGTCTCGTATTCCTGCCAGTTAAGCGTGCCCGTTTCTTATATCTTGTCTCAGTCAAACCTACTAAAATAAAGTTTACTTCAAACCCCAGTTTGTATAATGAGAAACTCGACGTTAAAGAAACTGGTACTACAGCCAAGTTTGGGATATCTCTGTTTGAAACCCTCGTTCAGAAACGTTCGAACGGAACCGACATTTCATCAGAAGCCACACTGATAGACATTGCGTTTATGCAATGGGCCAAACATAATAAGTCTGTCCCAAAATCTTTCTTGAGTATGCAGACATAACTAGCCTCCGAAAATCAGTGGTTCAGAAACCTTTATATGAAAGGGACGTGAATAAATCCAACTGGTATACCATACCAATAATAATAATAATAATAATAAAATGTTTCATTGTCAAGACTTTTGTAACTACTGGTACAGTGATTCGCAGAGTGGGCTTCGCATGCATCTACTGTAGTCATAAAATTTAACAGCAGAGAACATTACAGTGACAATTATTATGTTCTTACGAGCGAAAGGAATTAGCTTGCAATGTGCGACAGAGTTCACAGGAACTTCAACCAGGAAAATGCATTTAGCAATTGCATAGCATTTGATTCAACAAGCTGCATAATCAGTAACAAATAAAAACTTGTCACTTATGTTCCTCCTACATGTTTCGACATCAACAAGGTCATCATCAGGGCGGTATATATAAAGGCATACAAGTACAGCAAACTGTGTCCAAGATATGTGTATGTGAGTTCTGTACTGAGTACTCAGTGATCCATCATGGCGTAACACTGACCAGACAACACAGAAATATTTCCTTTGAATAAAGATGACAATTTTGGCATAGACGTTCGTCGGCATGGAAGATAAAATGTATCTTAGAACTGTGAAAGAGGTAAGTCATTATGAGAAACAAGACCAAAATTGTACATTCAAATGTGCAAATTTATTGTAGAATATAAACAGCGTTGCCTTCTACATGTTTTTGCCACCCATTGTGGCGAACTTCAAAGAACACCTACCTGAAGTTGGCCACACGTAGGAGGGTGCTGTATACTACAATAAATTTATATATTTGTATATGTACTTTTTGGTTTTGTTTCTCATAATAAATCATCACTTCATGGCCATGAATCATTTAAAATTTAATTAATATACATTTTAAACATTTTTAGTAAATTTAATTAAGAAAATTGTATTCTAACTCTACATACGCACATCTTTGACACAATTTGCTGTACTTGCATGCTTTTATATATAGCTCCGTGATGATGACTTTGTAGAGGTCGAAACTCGGAGAAGGAACATAAGTGAAAAATGACTATTCATGACTGATTGCTCAATCTGTTGAATCGAATACTAAATAATTAATCTATTGCAAGGAATGTGGTTTATGTTAAATTTGTATTTACAAAATTCACGTTGTGACTGAAGATGAGAAAATAAGAGAGGTTTGACCTATTAAAGCCACACTTCACAAACGATACAAGTACATCACACTATACTTAAAACCAACGAATTTAGTTCGATTGTGCTAAGGGAACCTGTCAAGTGTTATCCAAGCCGGGAAGGTTCAGTAAAATGAATGACTAAATAAATAGATAAATAGAAGGTCAGCAACATTGTCCTGTCCTACCAGCCACATTTTTATTTGACTGGTGAACTGAAACCATTTCTATTTAACCTGATTATACCTAAAAAATTCCCATCCAACTATAACAAAGCAATTCCGGCCATTTAACAACACTGGCTATATTTTTCTATCATTTTAATCTACCTGGTTGAAAAATACAATATAACTAACGTCTGCACAACGAAGGCGGCAGAATTCAATTTGCATTAAGTTGCCAGCTCATCCTATAATTATCGTTCATGTAACCAATTATTTTCATAACAAGATAAGCAGTTTAATGTCACACACTTCCACATCGCCATTTATGCGAAATTATAGTTATGGCCGATTGTAAGAATATTAAGGATTTATATCAGCATGCGCAGTGTTTGCATCCGTTCAAGAGAGAAGAAGATATTTAAGATATACACAGGCAAACCGAAGGACAAGCCAAACCCCCTTGCTGTTGCCAACACTACCTGATCCCTGATTCGCATTACTGACGTCATTAGTCCCAGAGAGGAACAGTGGTGCCAAGGACTGGGCAGTCATGACCCCATGGGGAGCCAGAGAGCAAAACAGAACCCCAGAACCGTGACATCTTACAAACAAGAAACTGAGATGATATCTCCGAGGGAGAATACCTCCAGAACAGAATAAACACTTACCGTGCCACGAATTGGATCACACCGCCAGTTCTTCACTGATAACTTGGATGTCTGCCTATTTTAGATGCCTCAAAGTGTTAATTGTAATTGTATGCCTAGGCGTCCTTCCGTAAATGTAACGTGTATTAATACTGGGGTGTGTATCTCTAATGCTTGGACAAACTTCAACAGCGAGTTATTTACATCAAAAACTCCGTGGCCTTAGTCCGCACGCGAACTATACCGACAGAGCGGCCGCCGCCGGTCGGCGAAGTTAGTGCCAACTTTTGCGGATAGAGGGGTGTCACATGGTCAGCGCAACGGGTCCC
>Ga0131853_10017547_pt1 | contig 13029 bp, 4 predicted proteins | sample TergutLab28metaG_FD_92764 | JGI IMG/M metagenome (GOLD analysis project Ga0131853, IMG submission 92764) | Labiotermes labralis P1 segment gut microbial communities from Petit-Saut dam, French Guiana - Lab288 P1 (version 2) (version 2) | ecosystem: Host-associated > Arthropoda: Insects >...
AACGAGCTCGGAAGGATTTCAGGGGCGCCCGCCATTTCAACCACATGGAGACACGAGCTCTCATCAAGGTCCCCCCCCCCCCTGCAAGGCAAGGCGCCGAAGGAAATACACGCCATTCTGATAGAAACATTAGCTTTTTCCTTCCTGGTCGGGCTAACGACTTATCAACACCCTTCTAAAGTAACAATCCCGAACTTGTATGTGATTGAAATTTTTCTTGTTAATTTTTTTCTGAATATCTCATTTCATTGAAAGTTGCTGTTATGGTGTTATTTAATTTCATAGACCCACAAATTATATGGAAATTTTAAACCTGCGTCAGTGGAATATTCGACATCATTTGTTGTAATTTGAGAAAGGAAATTGTCATGTCTGCAGGAAATTTACATAGTTCGAGAGCTTTCTGCGGAGATGCTGGAGTTGGGGAGTGAAGGGGGATTACGAAGAATGAGGAAGAGGAGAAAATGGGGAAAAGTAGCAGGAGGTATGAGCTGTAATCCTATAGGAGTTGAATTTTTTAAAATCAGTGTAGAAACCTAAGGTAATAATTCTATAAAGATATAGCAGTCATAACACAACTATATTATCAAGTATATATAACTTATCAACTACATGTTTTGACCTTTGCTGCTGTGGCCATCATCAGGTTGGATACAATTTATCAGAGAAGCTACATAGATATGATATAACACAAAACAATTATTAGTATTTGTGTAGGTAAGGGGACGAAATCTGGTTTTACATAAAGTCGGTAGGCGTGTGTGCACATGGTAAAGAACAATGCATATAACATGTGTTATCTTGTTTGTCTATGACACGTATAGAATACGTGCTGAGTCGGTTCATGCCCCGTGGGGTGCGGTAGGCCAGGGCACGTGTTTGGTCGTGCGGTGCAATATATTCTTGCATGTGGTGAGGGCTGAGTGTCAAACTGGTCCGCTGCTACACTAAAAAACTAAAACTAAACTCCGTGGCCTTAGTCCGCACGCGAACTATACCGACAGAGCGGCCGCCGCCGGTCGGCGAAGTTAGTGCCAACTTCTGCTGATAGACGGGTGTCACGTGGTCAGCGCAACGGGTCCCCACAGCCGTTAATCTCTGTTTTCTAGACCTGGAGCCGCTACGTTTTCCATTCAAGTAGCTCCTCAATTGACCTCACGAGGCTCACGAGGCTGAGTGGACCCCGTTCCATCTGGTAGTGCCGGGGATCGAACCCGGGACCTCTGTATCTGTAGCCAGAAACTCTGACCACTAGACCACAGAGGCGGTCGGTCCGCTGCTACAGTAATACTATTAATTGTTTTGTGTTGTATCATATCTAGATAGCTTCTCTGATAAATTGTATCCAACCTGATGATGGCCACAACAGCAATGGCCGAAATATGTAGCTGATAACTTAGATAAACTTAATAATATAGTTGTGTTATGACTGTTGTATCTTTATAGAACTATTAGCTTAGGTTCTAACAAACACAATGGGGATGACGCTCCTTGAAGTCAGGATAGAACATTTTTACCTGATGCAAAATATGTACAACCTGATCTGATTTATCTATTAATCATCAGCTGTAATGTTATAGATTATATAGAATAATAGGACTTTCACTTTCTCACTGATTTGTACGTAAGTTCGAACAGTGGGTTTATCATTCTGTCAGGTAGTTCGTCTTATAGTCGCTAGGTTGTTCTGTCTGTTGGCTGACTAACGAACGCCTCCTACTTATCCTTTTGGGGCTGGAATAATTTTTTTTATTTTTAGCACATCCTGTATATAAAATGTGAATAATACAGGAACCAAATAAGCTAGTATTATGAAACAAACTGCATTTTGAAGTGAAAAAGACGGAGAGTATACACCATGTTTAAAATATTCAGTACCTATATTTGATGAATAAATATATTAAATGCAACGTTTAGAGGTTAGCGGTGCGGTACGACCCCTATATGGGTCGTTAGGCTTCAAACGGTTAAACCAAACCCGCATGCACAGACTGTCTGTTATTACATAGCAAAACGCTGTAAGATGTGATTTTTTATTAAAAATTATAGAACCCCAAGCTAACAAACAAAAATGATATTCAATTATCTATTGGATCCTGAATTATTCATTTTCACTTTGTTAAAAAAATGGATTTTCACTTTCTCGCTGATTTGTACGTAAGTTCGAACAGTGGGTTTATCATTCTGTCAGGTAGTTCGTCTTACAGTCGCTAGGTTGTTCTGTCCGTTGGTGGACGAATGAACGCCTCCTACTTGTACCAAACCCGCATGCGCAGACTGCAAGATCAGACTGCCTGCTATTACATAGCAAAACGCTGTAAGATGTAAGTTTTTTGTTAAACGTTTTAGAAGTCCCAAAATAACATACAAAAATGATACTCAATTATCTCTTGGATCCTGAATTATTCATTACATTTTCTTAAAATAATGGACACTAACAAACCCATAGATCATTGATTCTTCTCAAGTTTACACATTTTGTAGACAGCATATTTCAGAGGCACTCAAGTGAACAGTCATTACTGAATTATTGATGTGCGCAAAGTGAAAGACTGACAGTTCTCATTGTCGTCCCGACTTCTAATGGTTCATATCGTCTCACGATGCCGCCAAAAAAAAAAAAAAAAGGGAGTGCATAATGCGAAAAGTTTTATTAAAGTGGGTCAGCACGAAGGTTGGCAATCGTGAGCCCTCAAAACTGGTAATTTGGGTTTAAAAAACAACTGCGATAGGACAAAAGAGATAAAATTTAAGTTTTTGTATCACATCAGTAATTCACTTCTTTTATTTTTACAACTACCGAAAATGATATTGACATTACAGATTTACGGGGGTTGGGGGCGGGAGGAGTGGGGGAGGATTGTAATCTTCAACTTGCATCGAAAAGGCATTTCAACATTCACTTTACCTTAACCGTTACGTGCAACACGTGTAATTTGTTACATATATAGACTATAGCCGTTAAGTTAGTTAAAGTTTTATGAGGTGTTCAAGTTATACATTTGATACTTTGGATGGATTTGTTTTAATTAGTCATTATTTTCGGTGGAACGTCAAGTGTAACGGATTTGTATAGAAGCTTACAGGGATAGAGGGTTAGAGAGAGTGAGAGGGTAACAGAGAGAGAGAGAGAAGACCAGTAAGACACGGGGAGATTATGCCAGTGCGATACGGTAACAGTGTTACGTGAGTGAGCCAATAGAAACAAAGTATTCAAATTTTGACTGTTGGTTCTGTTAGGGAGTGGTGGGATTTAAACAGTTAGCCAATTGGAAAGAGTAAGAATATTTAAGTGGGGATGGATTTGAACTGTGCGAGTTTGAAACCGTAACGTAAGCAAGTAGTCTGTTTCCTACCCAGGATGTAATAAGCTGTATACATGATACCGAGGCTAACAGTGTACAGATTTTCAACGGCGCCTCCATAAACGCAAACATCTGTAAAATTTAATAATCTGGTGAAATAATACGAAGAATACTTTATTGTGTACAGTTATTTATTACCGATTTGCTACTTAGAACACTTAGATTCCCTGAGAGTAAGACATGCGAAACGGCTGATGAGATGGGTTAGGTTAGTTTAGGTTAGGTTAGGTTATGAGGATATTATTTGTCATTTAAGGACCTTAACAATTTATCAGTGTTTACTGTCGGATGGTAGGATTCTGAGTGTATAACAAACAAGAAGGGACATGGGAGGATGCTGACGTAATTAAATGAGGTATTATTTCATTATTTTGACAGAGGAGTTGAATATCACGGAAAATCTCGGTTCAGTTATTATGTCAACTTACCGAAACGCGAATAAAAATCATAAGTTTCAACCTTCTACCAATTCTGCGCTAGACCCACGACTCCCTCAACACAAAACAACCATTACTGGTAACTGTCATTTACCGTCGTGCGAAACGTCGGTACATCAGAACACACCCATATCCCGTCGATATGCTAAGCCGCCTTCCGATTGTTTCGCATGTCTTTTATATCAGCATTATATCCAGCATTACTACCAACAATAAAGCGTATGACAAGCTGCCTAGCAGCATGATAAGTCGTGAATTAACCCTTATCCTGCTAACGTGGAAAATACGGTGAGCTTCTAATAATGCCAGCAGATGGCAGATGGGATTTAACTCGGCGTCTAAATGGCTAAAGAAATATAATCATTAAACAAAATATCATTAAAGCAAGCAGAAATATTCAGTGCCTGATATTAAACAGTAAAATTGGACAGTTAGTTTCAACGGCACTCTTTCCATATAACACTTAACTTACTGTTTACACAGTGAGTTCATTTGTTTCCAGTATTATTATATGATATGACACGATACGGTACGATACGATATGATATATGATATGATGTGATGTGATATGATATATGATACCATATGATATGGTATCGTGTATGATGTGAAATGATATGATGTGATATGATATAAAATATATGATATGATATGGTATGATATGATATGGTATATGATATGATATATGTTATGATATGGTATGATATGATATATGATATGATATGTGATGTGATGTGATATGATATGTTACATGATATTGATATATTTGTTAAGTGTAATTGGGTTGACACCCAGTGGCAGTAGTACAGTACACATTTACACACAAACAATACACAGAACGACACTAGTAAATGAGATAAACGCTCTGTCAGCTGATCGTCGAGCTGCTGCAAAGAAAAGAGTATGTTAAATTCGGTATTCATTTTCAGTGACAAATATGTCACCTCTCAGAAAACACACACTCCTTTACGGACACATTTCCTCGCCATTCACAATTCGTCTTCCATTGTGTTCGCATTTTGGAATTAAGAGGCATTCGTGTTCGATTAGGCTGCTGAAAACTATCCAGACTCTTCGTATTCGGTCTAAGATTGTAAAGATAAGTGTTTAAACCAGTTTTGTACGCCCACGTTTGGTTTCGCACTGTCGTCAGCCACTGTATAGTGTGCAGGTCGTCTGAAATGTGAGGCCACGCCGGTCGGTACATTAAAGACGCGCCTTCGAAACGTCCTACTGCCTTATCATTTATGCTGCGGCTATTAGCCTGCAGACGGAAGTAACCATTTCCCCGTACCATCGTTACCTACTGAACGAATTTCCACAAGCAATGACTTTGCAGCGAACGGGCGTGTATCTTGAGGCTGCCGGCGCACAATATTCGGGGAAGACTACTTGGATCGAAGTAGGAGAAAGTGAGCGGAGGATAGAGAAAAATGCGCAGTAAGGAGCTTTATAGTTTCACTATTACCCAAAATTCAGTAGACCTAATGTATTCATGGGAAGTGCGTTAAGCAAGGCTTGTACCAGGGGCGTCAGAGATGAGAAATTGGTAACCCAAGTTGAAATTTTTTAAACATGTTCCTGAGTGTATATTATTAAAATGGCTGTTGAAGGTACAGTGTTTGAGTTTATGGATTGAATTTATAAGGCTCGAGTAAGGAACACGTAGAGGGTTCTGTCTTTTAGACACGGAAAGTAACTTTGTTTCTTAAATTCATTTTAGAACGTCCAAAGAGACATAACTCATTTTTTAAAATAAAAAATTTAAAATACAAATCAATCCACTCCTACACATTTCGGCGACCGACCTATATATATATATATATGACGATATTCGTAAATTATCGTACAAAATATACGTTGGAGTGTGATTCAGCAGCGCACAATATTCATCAAAATATTTTAGTTTTTACCTCGCATATGACATTTTACCGGGGTACTTATAAGTTCTTAGCCCGAACAGAAATGAAACAAGCTCGGAAACATGTCAGGGACGCGCGCGATTTCAACAACATTGAGGCGCGAGCTGTCATCAAGTTTGTTTTCTTGCAAGGCAAGGCGCCGAAGGAAACTCACGCCATTGTAACAGAAACATTAGCTTTTTTACCTTTCTGGTCGGGCTAAGGACTTATCAGCACCCTTGTACTATGTATCTGAGATACATGAACATGACTTGGACATCAGCATGTTTTGTATTGCAAATGTACTGAAAAATTATGTTTAGAAAATGTGCCATCAAGTCACTATGAAATTCAGAGTGACACTACGCATTCAGCATAACAAACATACATACACACACACACACACACACATTTCTGCATTTGTATAACACTACATTTTAAAACTATAAATTTTGTCAATTCGCTGGGTTTTAAATTTTTGTGTGACTCACTGAAGAATGCTGTAAGCTGCCGAAACATTTGGCAGAGTTTGACGTTCAGGTGACCGTGCATCGTGATAAATTCTTATAATGAAACCAAGTAGATGTACTAATTTCTCAAATTTATTTTTTGGAATAAAACTTTACATGTTTCGGACAGTTCCTCTGTCCATTATCAGGAGTTTTTCCCTGTTCACACAGCAATGGTATATGTCAGCAAACCTGTACGACATATACCATTGCTGTGTGTACAGCGAAAAATTCATAATGATGAACAGAGCAACTGTCCGAAACATGTAGAGTTTTATTCCAAAACTAAAATTTGAGAATCACTTCAATTATTATCCAACAGTTACACTTACATAACTTCCACATACAAACACCTAAAAACACTTAAAATCACTCCGACATGTTTCGATATTTTTTAGATCATCATCATCAGGGAGCTACGTTTCTCCTTTCTAAAGTTACATTATAACATTAGCAATTTAATTCGTTTCTGTAAACATGGTGTTGTGGCAGCCTGTCTGTAAAATAAATTGTACTTATTAAGTATATTGTCAAAACAGCTACATGAGCAAAATGCATTAACAGGCCTTTTTGTTTCTTATATACAAATAATTAAGCTATATGAATTAAGAGGCAGTTTGTTTACCATAAGCTTTATAAATATGAGAATTTAGTGAATCTAATTGGTTTTATTATAAGAATATAGCAGATATTTGATATTAGGTTCTGGCATGTGCAAATTTTTGGTTTAACGAAATGAATGAAGTTCCTTTTCCTTTGATATTGCAACTATTTCTCGATTAGCTGAAGGAATGTTAGCTTTCCATGAAGATGTCTGTTCCGTGGAGATTGTCGCCTGTCGCTGTGTGACGTAATGTGATGCAATACACACGAGGGGCAAGGGATAACTTGGTTTAGAACTGCGATTGTGACACTGAAGGGGTTAAAGATGGAGGAATATTAGACGAACGGAGGAGATTGTCTTCCATTTACTCACAAATTGCTTAGGGACACAGGTGTTGGGGAAGATCTTTTTCATAAGGAAGAATTTAAGTCCAAGTTATACGAAGAGAATAGGGGAAAGGGCAGAAGAAATACAATGAAGAAAATAATGTTGCATTATTATTTTTTGAAACTCTATTTTAAAAACCAGATTTCAAACTTTACTTCAGGTTTTGGCCCTATTTGCGGCCGTTGTCTTCAGGTAATATACGAGGCTTATTCAGAAAGTAAGTACCGTTTCGCTGTAAAAAAATCGAGTAAGGTTTCTTATAAAATTTTATTGTTATCAGATTCGACATTCTTCAAACTATTTTTCCACATATTCGCCGCCATTATTGAGGCAATTATCTTAGCGGGGCACAAGTTTCTGTATACCCTCCTCATAGAATGCAGCCGCCTGCGATGTTAGCCACTACTGACAATGTCATAGAGTAGAGTCCTTGAAATCTGAGAAAAGTGCAAGGACAGATCAAAAATGGTGAAACGTCTGTCGTCACGCACTCTTTTGTTCACCTTACGCACCAAATCATCATTCACCAAAGATGGGCGACCACTTCACGCCTCATCGTGCACGTTCTCTCTTCCTTCATTGAACATCGGAAACCATTTCCTAACAATGCCATCACTCATCGCATTGTCACCATACACTTGACAGATCTGGTGATGAATCTCACTTGGTAGCACATTCCTAGCGTTCAAAAACGAATTACAGACCGTATTTCACAGTCGGCGGCTCCTTCAGTTGTCTTAAACATGTTTTACGCACAGGAACAAACATAGACATAACACGAATTTCACGAAATGGCGTCTGTGGCTTATCAATTGATAGAGGAAGTCACTGCACATGCGCAAAGTTACAGTCTCGAGGATTTGCGAGAGATATGCGCAGACGGTACTTACTTTCCGAATAACCTACGTATTTAAAATATTTTGGGGACTAAAGTACGTGTTTATGGTCGGAAATAGGAACGAAATCTATAACGAAATTTGAAGCTTAATTTGAAATCTTGAATTGTGAGGGACAAATTGATTAGTTTCTTTGTGTAGAAAAACACAGCCGGTTGTATAAAACTAACCAATTAAATGAATTGAAATACTATTAAATTTAAGGTTTAGAGTAAGGTTATTAGAAAATGGCTGTTGGTTCAAACACGACATAAACCGCAAGGGTACAAAAATTCTGTCTTAATTTATATAACATTTACTGTTCATATTATTATTGCTACGTGCTTCACAATTTCAATGCTAAGACTAACTTGAATTATACTAACAAATCCGGTTCGTACCGCGCAGTAAACAAATTCTTTATGGTTTGTAAAATAAATAAGGAAAGGTGATTTGTTTTTAGGTTCAGAGAGGCACAAAACACGTAAATGCACTTAGTGGGCAGATTGCTGTGTTTTCGCTTTAAATCCAACTATATATAGTCTGAGCACTGTGATAAGACAATCAGTTTCTACTGAAATTCTCTATACAGTTATGCGCACCATAACGTCTTTTCGGTCAACGACGGACCGCATAAACAACGCTGGTCCCATAAGATTATATTATTATAATATATACCATTGTGTTACAATTGTCTACAGTATTCAGTACAGTTTTGTAGCCTAGGAGCAATAGACTATACCACCTAGACTAGGTGTGTAAAAGGTAAAGCAGTCCCGTTACAGGCCTGAACAGGCCCAAAGGGTTCCAGGAAGTTAAGATTCCCAGATTTCGTGACAACGGCACAGGATGGTGGTAGGTTGTCAGCCTTACGTACCGGCCGCCTTTACCCCCCAGGAAAAGCTCCTGGTACTCATTTCTGTTAGAGACTGAGTCGACCCCAGGGCCATAGTGGGATCGGAATGATTATGTCAAAGAAAAATCTACTGACACCAGCTGGGATCGAAACAGCAACCTTGTAGCACAGCACCTTCACCACTGTGCTACCGCGGTCCCCAGATTAGGTGTGCAGTAGGCTATACTATCTAGGTTTGTGTAAGTACACGTTGGCACAACGACGAAATCGCCTAACGACGCATTTCTCAGACCGTATCGCCGTCGTTAAGCGAAGCATATCTGTATGTCAGCGCTTAAGAGCTCATCCTAAAGTCCTAGCTTAAACCAAACTCCGAAAGCCAACTGCTGTTTTTTGTAGGTCTGATATACACCAGCTGGGAGATCATTAGTACAGAGTAGGCGGCTACTTCTCACGTCATAACTCTGTCAGTTCCATTTCCAACAACCTGAAACCTAAAGTTATGTGTTACAAGAGCTGAAATCGAGAAGGATATAGTCTGTCCCTTGGCTGCGTCGTCGACTCCAGCGGGTGGCAACTACCTATTTATGAGCTCTAGATCTTTCATACGCGGACGTTTTATGGGATGCCATATAGTCAGGTTCCGTCTGGGTCTCAGACCCACATAATGGTGTCAAAGTACATTACTGATTAAAGAAGCTCATTTCGTGTGTTGAAATATTCATAAAGCAACCCTATCCGATTTGAGTCAACAGAGACGACGGGATTTGATCGTGACTAATTGGGAGTGTAGCAATTAGTTTCAAAGTAATCTGCTGTCCCCACCACTAAATATTTGTGTCCTAAAGAAATCAGACACAGTTCAAATATTTGGGAACAATTTCTTTTTCACATTCGTACCGTGTATCTTGATATTATTAAAGTTTTATTTATTCAACAACTGATGCACTAGTGAGTTGTCTTAAAAACAGTATTAAAATTTATGATTAAAATTCACATTAAAACACCCGTTTTCATGCCAATTTTAATGTAAATTTCAATATTTAATACTTATTATTATAATTTACATTAAAATTCACATTAAAACAGCCGATTTCATGCAAACTATAATGTAAATTTCAATAATATTTATTAAAACCAACTAATTGCACATACTTGTCAAACCATTAAAACCACATTATTTGATTAAAATGGATTTAAAATATCTCCTACATGTTTCAATCCCTCTAAGGGATTGAAACATGTAGGAGATATTTCAAATCCATTTTAATCAAATAATGTGGTTTTAATGGTTTGACAAATATGTGCAATTAGTTGGTTTTAATAAATATTGTTATCACATTGCACGGTAATGAAATGAAAGTAAATTTCAATATTTAATATTTGTTATTAATATTTACACTAAAATTCACATTAAAACAGCTGATTTCATGCAAATTATAATGTAAATTTCAATATTTAATATTTACTATTAAAATTTACATTAAAATTCACATTAAAACATGTTTCCTTGCAAATTATAATGTAAATTTCAATATTTCATTTTTATTATTAAAATTTACATTAAAATTCACATTAAAACAGCTGTTTTTCATGCAAATTATAATGTAAATTTCAATGTTTAATATTTATTATTAAAATGCACATTAAAACAGCTGTTTTTCATGCAAATTTTAATGTAATTTTCAATATTTATTATTTGTTATTAAAATTTACATTAAAATTCACATTAAAACAGCTGTTTTCCTTGCAAATATTAATGTAAATTTCAATGTTTAATTGTTATTATTAAAATTTACATTAAAATTCACATTAAAACAGATGTTTTTCACGCAAATTATAATGTAAATTTCAATAGTTAATATTTATTATTAAAATTTGCATTAAATTTCACATTAAAACAGCTGATTTCATGCAAATTTTAAAGTAAATTTAAATATTTGATATTTATTATTAAAATTTACATTAAAACTGCTGTTTTAATGTAAATTTGAATGTAAATTTTAATATTGTTTTTAAGACAACTCACTGGTGCATCAGTTGGTGAATAAACAAAACTTTGATAATTTGGTAACATCCTCATCAAAACAAAATTCTTGTCAGGAAGAAATTAAGAGCGAATTGAAGTCAGGGAATACTTGCTGTCATTCGGTGCAGAATCTTCCAATTTGCTATCCAAAAATGTAAAGATAAAGTAATACAGAATTATAATCTTGGCTTTTGTTTTTATGAGTGTGAAACTTGGTCGCCAGCACTGAGGGAGGAACGTAGGCTGAGGGTGTTTGAGAAGAAGGTATTGAGGAAAATACTTGAGACTAGGAGGGACGAGGTAACAGTGGAGTGGAGGAAGCTGCATAATGAGGACATGAATGATCTGTACACCTCGCCCAATATTGTTCGGTTGATCAAATCGAGAAGAATGAGATGGGCGGGCATGTAGAGCGTATGGGTGAGAGTAGAGGTGTATACAGGGTTTTAGTGGGGAAATCTGAAGGAAATAGGTCACATAGAAGACCCAGGCGTAGATGGAAGAATAATATTAAAATAGATCTTCTGGAGGTGAGATGTAAGGACACAGACTGGATCGAGCTGGCTCAGGATAGGGATAAGTGGCGGGTACTTTTGAATGCATTAATGAACATTCGGGTTGCATAAAGTGCAAGGAATTTCTTGACTAGCTGAGAGCCGGTTAGCTTCTCAAGAAGGACTCTACTCCATGGAGTAAGTAAGTAAATACTTTGGGATTCAGACTTCCCAACAAGCGTTGACACTATTTTCGCCACATTACATAATTTATATCACTCTTGCGCCGGACGGGTGCAAGAACCTAACGTCTTAAGGCATGTGGTGCACGGTTTTCGGACACAAAGGCGCGCACGCAAATGCGTTTCGAAAAGTTGGGGCCTAACAATTTTATAAATATTACGCCAACCCTTGCACACATGCGAAAGAGCGCATCATTTCTGATACACCTGGTACAGAGTGTCAGGTATCATAGAGGAGCACAGTTCATAACGGAGCTGTTGTTCCGCAGTTCTGAGGTGCACGTTTCACACCGGAACTGTTGTTCCGCATTTTCGTGTTCTTGGGAGTTCATCAAAGGCTACTAGTTTGTAATTCAATACTAATTTTAGCATAACTAATTGTTTTTTAAATAAGGTCCTTCTAGAGCACTCCATTCATCCCTTCCCATATACTTACACAAAAGTGTGGCCTTTAGACAAGTACTTAAGGGTATTACGTGGCTCTTCGGTGGATTGACGTTGCCCAGCCCTAGCTTAACTATAGTTATTACAAAGATGTGGGTTAATTAAACTTAACAGCTTCAATTTTCCTCTTGATTAAACCTGCATATCATATTCCGAAACCCATAAAGACAAAATTTGTTTGTTTAATGGTTCACGTTAATGTTGTGTTTTAATCATGATTAATTAACAATGCTGCATCTTACACATTTTATGTCCCTCCCTCAGGAAGCAATGCACAGCACACCCTCTGCTACACCAGTGTTATAATCACCATGTTATCTCGTGGATACACAGACTGTCTGTCTACCATTGTAGTTTGAGATGAAACGGATCAACTGTCAGACAGGTGAGTTGTAATTCTCTAGCGCCTGATGACAGATACTGATCCCCCACAAGTGGCTGCTGTAGCTCGGATGAAGAGACAAGTTGGCATTTTCGGGCATTAAATGTTGACACATCACAAGTACGAATATATTAATTTCATAGCAATACAATGTTCAAATTCTTGATTTGCTCTTCAGGAGGGTCTATCTATGTAATTGAGACAAAGGAAACGTATCGAACAAAGAATAACTCAGATCTGCTAACCAGACCTGAGCATTTTCTTTAATGAAATTTTGAAAAAGACAATTAGTAGGAGAACAGAAATTCTGCACAAGATTTAAACTCTTAAAGCCTACCGGTCACGTGATGCACCACCAGTTTGACATTCAACAACTGTACACTGTGCCCACACTGTATTTATGTGTTTTGTATTTATCTGAGAACAAACAGCGACTTGTGCCACTTACAGCATAAACTGATTGGTTTTTATAACCGAGATGAAAAGTGTTTACAGCGCGGTACG
>Ga0131853_10017550_pt1 | contig 13029 bp, 4 predicted proteins | sample TergutLab28metaG_FD_92764 | JGI IMG/M metagenome (GOLD analysis project Ga0131853, IMG submission 92764) | Labiotermes labralis P1 segment gut microbial communities from Petit-Saut dam, French Guiana - Lab288 P1 (version 2) (version 2) | ecosystem: Host-associated > Arthropoda: Insects >...
GCGCTGACCACGTGACACCCCTCTATCCGCAAAAGTTGGCACTAACTTCGCCGACCGGCGGCGGCCGCTCTGTCGGTATAGTTCGCGTGCGGACTAAGGCCACGGAGTTTAGTTTTAGTTATCAGACACTTGTGAGACTTAACTGGAGTCTTTGTTTTGTGGTGTTATCTAACCCATAAATTTCTTCGTATTTGTAGAGTGCCATAAAACACAGGTATTGTTAAATTATTTGATGCAGACATGTACAAACATTAAAACGCTTGTAGATGTGTAACGGTTCATAATGTAGCGAATGTTGATAGAGGATTTTTTAACCAAAATGACTCATTACAACAACCTGCAGTTCGGCGCACTTTATGCAGATCGCTCTGTGTTTTGCTATGAAGTTCAAGAATTCAGTGATAACTTTTGCTCCCTTACATATTTTATTATGTTTGTCAAATCGTGTTTACATTTTCCCTTCAAGTTCTTGCGGTTTTCTTCTCGACAAAAAGGAGGGACGATGTGTGCATTACGAAAATGTTACATTGAACAATTTTGAATAATTTCAAGTACTGGCCTTTTCTTCTTCCCACCCCAAAAGAGCACAATAATTTATTTATTCACGATATAACACTGATGTCATGCTGATTTCAGTAGCCTAATTTGCCGCATAGTAAATATTTTCATATAACTGTTGTATGTTTTATTGTTAGTGAAGTGTTGATTTTGTTCCTAATTATTTCTTCACAGTTTAAATTATATTAATTAATCTTCGCGTTTTTCCGTGTCTAAACGGTGGAAAAACGCATTCACAGTGCTCTCACTTGTCAGTGTTCTGCTTGGAGCCTTTGTTTATAGAGAACAATCACAAATGTTCTTTTACCAGAGTAAAGGCTAGGAAAGTAATTAGTCAAAAGTTAATGATTTGTTGAGGCTGATATATTTCTCATCTTGAAGTATGTATTGCCCTCTGTTTTAAGTTTAGTTATGCCATTAAGGAGCAGAGTATCTTATTTTATATAGATATATATGTGTGTATCCTAGACAGTATATTAACATACATACATAAACACATGTCTATCAGAAAATTGGGGTTACTTTATAGCATGTTTTGTTAGTGACTGTTTTGCAGCCTTGCATACATTTTGTAGCACGTAAGAAAATAATTAGTTGTACCGTATCGCAGAATAGTTACATTTATATGAATTGTTGTGGAACATAATGCGTAATTGTAAAAGGCAAAGAGCTAAAATACTGCAAAAAGTTGAAGATAAGGGCGATTAATTGCCTTAAACAAGGGCGGTTGGGCAGCAGATTGTAGAAACGTAACTGATGCAAATTGTGTGGATACTGAAGATAAGCTGCGGAATGTTTTGTACAGGATTCCTTGTTTTAGAGCAAATCCTTTGCAAATGTAAAATTTGATATCAAATTACTACTACTAAAACTACTACTACTACTACTACTACTACTACTACTACTAATAATAATAATAATAATCATCATAATAATAATAATAATAATAATAATAATAATGACAAATCTGTATATTCGACTTCTAAATAAAAATGGTATGTGACAAATTATTAACAGTAAAATAACCAACGTTTATAGGCTGACCCTCTGGGGTTTGTTTCAGAAAGTGAATTGTGTTATATAACTTTTCGCCATTTAAAGAAACCCAGTAATTATATAGAATTTGAAAACTTTTCCTCATTTACCAAATTCTGATACTGTCTAACATCTACGTAGCTCTCACAGCGACACAGTACAAGTATTGTCAAACGTTTAGTATGCTGTCTGCATAACTGTTGTAGTATTCACTGAAGAAAAAAAAACCCTCGATGCAAAAATCAGACTCTTTCAAATATACCTTACATTTCCCGTTCCCCCGAGAAGATATTGTGTACCAGCTATTCCAAAAAAAAAGATAGTCACAAGTCCAATATCTATAAAATATTGGCTCAACATTGATGGGTTTCGAGCTAAACTGCTGTTGGTGTGACGTCAGCTGGAGGACGTTACTGGTGCTAGACTGAACTGTCGCAGGTAAAAAAAAGTTGCCCAGTTGAAATGTGATGGAGCACGCTGATGCACGGGAGGGGAAGTGAAGGGGTTAGAATCGCAGCAGGTTCATGAGATTTTCCTGTTCTCCAGTATATTCAAACGGGTTCTGGGTCCCATCCTATAGTATTTTCAATAGATATCAGCTTTCTTTCTTGAGATTAAATTTGCCGGGGAATAGTGTTGACTGCTTACCTCCATCAAGCGCGTAGGGTAAGAAAGAGTGGAGCTACGTCTCTGTTCCCTTCTGTGCCCTCATGCCATGGACAGTAACTACTTTGCCTGCTTTACTTTTTCATACCGACGTTCCGCGTCTTTTGAGAGCGTTTGCTTTGCTTTAGACAGTTTCGGAAAATTTAATCACATTTATTTTTTGGTAATTCATATTAATTCTGGGTCAGGTATTGCTTCGACGAATAACCGCGCTGGTTTTTTCGCGTTTTTATCGCCGTTGGTGTAAACAGACGCATTTAAATGCAGGCAAAGAATATTTTCCCTGACCGCGACCTAAAGGCGACCCGACGTCAATCACGCCTGTATGATGTGGATTAATTTGAAATCTGGCAAATTACAGGGAGAATACTTGACATTTGTACCGTCGTGGTCATTCGACGTATATGGAATGTCAGATGGCTGCGGCTAGATTATACAGCGAATGGTCTCGTGTTTCTCGCATTCCTCCACAATGACGTTATTTTACGGAAACAAAAAATGTCAGAATAAAAAGGACCATTTTTTTTAAGCTAAGGACATGTTAGAGGAAGCATGCCTGCATCTCTGACCGTCCCTTTGGTTTGTGTTCTAACTCGATATTTGATACGGAGGCAACTGCCGCTCATTCGTTATGAACGTGATTGCACTTCGCAACTGGGTCAACAATTATTTACATAAACTTTTTATTGCCTAATTTACTATAACTGTACAAATGGCCATATTCAGCCTCAGGACAGATGCCAACACGTCTGTTAATTGAAAGAAAGATTTGTATCAGGCCACATTGATTATTTACGCGCGTTGAAAGTTTCAAAATGCAACGGAAGGTTTTATCTCGCGCGTTTCCCCTTTTTTTCCTACAACGTTTCATTTATATTTCACCGCAGATACAGATATTATGAGGCTGAGGTGTGGAGATCGAGGTGGCTGATCTGTCAACCAGAGAAGCAATTATACAGTTACGTTTTTAGATTGGTGCCAAGTACTGTGAAGGTGTGTGGCCATTCTGAACAAGCGTCGCAAATTGAACAAAAATATTCTGGACATGTAGGTTTTTCCTTTATTCTTATGCTTTAATATTTAGGATAAAACAAATTCAGTACCCTTGAAAACAGGACTTATGTCTGTGTATTTTGAACTGGAAATAACTTGTGGAAGAAAATCATGGAGTTAGTACATTACATCCTGCATCACCTTCTGCTGTTCTAACCTCGGGTTTCTGTTACATTGTACACTTACAAATGTTTTTCCATTTGAGCTTTGTGTTAAGCGTCATATTGCTTTATTCATGCTAAGACTCCTGAAGGTACCAAAGCGTAAGTGAGGCTACTGAAATTGCAGGCCGCTCCTACCATGTATAGAGCACTGGTGCATATTGTTCATTTATGGCTGAAGGTACGGACGAGTATTTGCAGACTGTGAAGTTGCTGCAGATTTAATAATTCAGACCAATCAGAAATGGACCAACAATGTAACATGTTTGGACGAAACAGTTGAGTGGCAGACAGCTGCTTCTATCAAGCCTACCTGAAGCTGCTACTGGACAGCAGACTGCCGTGGTGCAGACTGCTGTGGTGCAGACTGCTGTGGTGCAGACTGCCGTGGTGCAGACTGCCGTGGTGCAGACTGCTGTGGTGCAGACTGCCGTGGTGCAGACTGCTATGGTGCAGACTGCTGTGGTGCAGACTGCTGTGGTGCAGACTGCTGTGGTGCAGACTGCCGTGGTGCAGACTGCCGTGGTGCAGACTGCTGTGGTGCACTTATGACAGTGCAGTTTGACTGATAGACAGGTTGGCTGAATTGCCTGGGTCATCAGCTGATCATTGGTCTGTTAACTACGGTTAATAAGCCTTAGAAAATATAACACTTATGTAGTAATGGTTAATAAAGTCATAAAAATATGGCGTATATAAGATAGTGATTAATAAAGGCAAAAAATTATAGCACGTTTGTAATAATGTGTAACAAAACCTCAAAAATGTGGAACACATGTAATGACGGTTAATAAAACATTTAAAATGTGGCATAAAATAGTGGTTAATAAACCTTAAGAATGTAGAACATACGGACCAAGTAACGATTAAATATATGTAATAAAACCAAAAAATGCACATGTACAATTTTCCCCCCACATACTGTTAATTACCAACATATTCCGATCGCCTTTGCCATCATCAGCAGGGTATCTTTACGAGTTCTAAGACAACAACAAACTGTCAAATTATATAATTAGAATCACTCGCAGTTACAGTGCCTCATATAGTGCCTCATATAGTGCCTCATATTCCCCATACCATTATGAAATGTTAGCTTATGTACTATTAACATCAAATAAAGTATAGTTTAGACACAAAACTGTGTGTATTGTTGTATGTAGTTAATATACAGCCTGTTTATCTGATGTTAACAGTACATAAGCTGACATTTTGTGACCATATGGAGAATTTGAGACATTTATTATACAGTAGAGTGGCTCTGCTTTTATAATTTGGCTGGTTTTGTACTCTTAGTACTGTTATCAAGCTACCTAGACGATGATAGCAAAAGCGATCAAAGTAAGTTGGCAATTAATAGTCTGTGAAAAAAACATATTTTAAAAATGTGGATTTGTTAGTTTTATTATATAAATTTAAGTATTCCTTCAGTGAATGGATATGGAGCATATTAAATACAATAGTTAATATGTCCATAAAATGTGACACATGCTGTGTATAATAAGGGTTAATAAAACCTTGTGAATTTGGCACATGTATGATAATTATAAAACATTACAAATGTGGTACATAAGTAACATGGAGCGAGAGGTTAAAAATACATTCATGAAAATGTATCATAACCTGAAGGTTATGAGGCTGGAACATCGGTTAGCATGTTCAGGTGAACAGAAATAGGATTCGGGGAATCCATTCAGGCCACAATTTCGTCTTTCGTCCTCCCATCTAAATACTTGAGGACTAATACACAAACACTGTAAGTATGTCTTTTGTTTTAGACCTGTCTGTATAAGTCCATCCCATCAAGGCAAGAATCTAGGTATAGGATGTTTGAAAAGAATATTTGGGCTTGTAAGGAAGTAAGAAGGGGCTGAATAAATTTCTTGATAGAAAGTATTCATAATTTGTATTGTAACAAGTAATATGAGGGTGAAGAAATATAGAAGGAATGAATGGGCAGGGTATGTAGTACGTGCACAGATGACATAATTTTGGTTCTAGAACCTGGAGAAATACTACTTGGAAGACCTAGACGAAAATGGGAATGCATTATTAAAATAATCATGCATATAAAGGAATGAAGTGTTTGATTTTGGTTATTTGTGTCAAGATAAAAGCCAGTGGCGGAATTTTATAATCATAAAAATCCAACCGCATCATGACTTGCTGTGGGATAACCCGCCTTTCAGTAAGTATTCTATTCCATGAAGTTAGTTTATTGTTTGCCTGTCAGATACCCGAACGACACACCTGTTGGAGAGACCGATCGTTATCGTATTGCACCCATGGGCGAAGAGCCTGCTTACAGACTGGCTTACTAGAGGACTGAGGAGGCGAATATATGTGTGTGTAGTGTCGTTGCTCTTTCTCAACATGTCGTCCTGTTCGTACCCTAGCACACGGTTTTCTTTCCACTTAATACTTCCTTTAACATGCACTTCTGTGTACCGTAGGTCATTTCACGTACTTGGTTTCTGTGGTAGAGTGTGCCCTACAGTTTAATTTAATTCAACAGATATATTCTAGGGATGATTAAGAGGATCAGAACAACGTCTTTTATGACAGGATGCAGAAAGGCTTAACTTGGTCGCTCAACGCAAAAAAATGCATACGTTTGGTCTGGAAGGATGAAGTGCAAGTTGCTGTGGAATTTTGTAGCCTGACAATTTTATTGTTCCAGAAATGGAGTTACGTGAAATGAAAAAGCTGTTGATGAAGGAGTGTCATATTTACAGTTGAAATGAAAATAGATATTGAAGCTCAATGCGTGTTTGCTACATCTAATAAACAAATTTTGTAAACCTACTGAAAGAAACATCTCTGGCGTACATTTAATTCTTCTCACTCAATAATTGTTTTATTTCACTTAACTCCATGGCCAGAGCAATAAAACTAAGTAGCAGGCTACAAAGTTCCAGGCCCTTATGTAGTTCCTCCTTCCAAACAGAACGTGTTCGTGGTTCTGTGTGTAGTGACCAAACTATGTATTTCCAATTATTGGTTCCTATCTTAAAATACATTGTTTTGATCTCATTTATTGTCCCTGAAATCTGTCTGTTGAATTATGTTACACCCTGCATAAGAGTATTCCTTAAAAACAACGCACCCCGCCTCCACCCCCGCCCCCGCCCCCCCGCCCCCCGCCCCATCTTATTAAGAAGCAAGGTATAAGCTGCGCTGTATAATTGCTTGTAAAGAAACTAACCTCTCACCCCTCTGATACTTCCCGCACAGAAGTCCAAGTAGAGCGACTGAAAGCAGGTTTTTGCGCAGGGCCATAAGATTGCGATCAGAATCTACGAACATTCTTTTGTTTGTTTGTTTTTGGCGCGACAGCCCCCAGTGGGCCATGGCCTCGTCATTCACGAGGATTCTAGATCACACACAACGACGCACCACAGTCGGTAGGACTCCTCTGGACGAGTGATCGGCTCATCGCAGAGACCTCTACCTCACAACACACATCACTCACAAACAAACATCCATGCCCCGGTGGGATTCGAACCCAAAATCCCAACAAGCGAGCTGCCGCAGACCTACGCCTTAGACCGCGCTGGCTGCCACTGGGACCGGCTACGAACATTCTTAAAGCACATAAATATAATTTTTCTCGATATAAGGAATAATAAAATATTGTTTAAACAAAATCGATGAGCGATTGGCAATTAGGTTACTTTAAGATAAATAATTAGAAGATTTCGTTTGACGTCACAGTCGATTATTCGATGGTTTGATGATGGCACTTCAGTATCACCAGACACACTTCAGTGTCGAGGATTGTTTGTAACATTCTTAGACAACGGCCTATTACCCGTACAAGCTGGTCGGCCGCATTCCACTCTGTATACTGTCCGTATTTTTATTGGATCAAATATGTGAAGTACTTTGCCTCATGTATAGTTTAGTTCTTCGGGGTTCAGGCGTTGAATCTTGTAAACAGATGGTTTGTTGTCGTTTATTATGAACGTTAATAATACCTAAAGCTTTATATACTCTTTTGCAACAAGGCTCGCTTATGTGGTGCTTAAAGCAAGGGAAAATTCCTAGTTCTTTTTACAAACCGTAGTTTATAATCTTACAGTTGAAATCGGTACGTCTGTAATAATGTATTGGTGGTAAGTTGTAGTGTAACTGCTTGCTCTGGTCTAGAACACTGATTCACTGATACGACAAGTGAATGTATGAATGTGATTTGACCCGTGTCTCCGTTTCGATAGGACTGTCACCTCACCTCGCAGCGTGTAAACAAAGAAGTGCACACCAATTGTGATACTACCAGTCAACAAGATAGATAGAGACTGATCCACATTAAGCTTAGTGTAACGTAAAGTTAGATATCTAGTCACAATGACCCTTGTCTGATTTACAACATAATGTACAGTGGGCTTCTGAGGTTACAGTCACTACCACTTTCGCTATGTGGAGGTTCTGAAATACACTCCGTAGCATAAATAATGCATCGCGAGATTAAAAAAACAAAGTATTTTATAATTGTATCGTGCTTTTATCGTTTGTTATTTATTAACGTATATTTTTATTTTTTTGGATTTGTAAATTGAATTTTGTGGGAAGAGGCAGTGCACTTTTCCTCGAGGACGCTAAACTTTGTTTCCGTGCATTGGTATGTGGAACTTCAGAAAAAGTCAAGAAACATTAAAAAATTTGTCAGCTTGTATCATTTGACAAATGGTTGGAATTTTCTCAAACCGTAACATGCATTTGACCGTCATACGTTTACATGACGTAACAGCCAGCGTGAGCAGTATGGGGTGTTACGGGACCCTGACTTTAGAAATGGTGAGGTAAAACTTCCTAACGGTTGAACCCTAACAGATAATGCTGTTGCGCCAGTTTGTGGGGAAGGTTACACACTCATTGAAAAGTACGGTCGACGGACCTAAGGGAAAATGTTATATAAAAGGCCTAAGATTGTATGGCAAGATGATATTAAAATGCATCGTACATTTAGATATGTTAGTGTTTAGAATACATTAAGTGGGCGCAGGGTAAAGTTCAGTGGTTGCTTTTATAAATACAGTAATGAACATTCTAATCACATAAAACCCGTCAGCAGAGCATCGTCAGACTTGACTTTAAGATGACGATATTTGGCGAAATGTTTTGGATTTTGTGAGCTTGATAGGGACACGTGAATCAGCTACTACCGCGATCCAAACCAGACCCACCTCTTCCTCACCCATCTCAGTGTAAAGTGTGTGTGTTTCAACTGTGCCTCTTCGTTTGACCTTGCCATTAAACATTTATCTCCCTCAACGGTCTCACTTAAGTTCGCAATAAAGTTCTGTGAAGCTGAAATCAAGAAACCTCTAAAAATCTTTATACATGGATTACATTCGTAAAGGGTGTTACATAAATGCTCTAGGGAGTATTCCATTTCGCTGTAAAGAGAACACCAGAGCTGTATTTTCTCCTGAGGTAGAAACGACAGCAGCGAGGATGTTGAATATGCGTCTGGGTCTAATGCTGAGTTTCAGACTTCATGAAAATTTATGTTACCTCTCCCTGCCCAAGAATGTGTTTGAGAAGAAGCTAGTTAGGTACCCAAGAAAGTCTCTCTATCCCACGTACAAATTGTCACTAATGGAAAGATGGCGTTGAGGATTTAAATGGAAGTCTCACAGATGGAAATGTCTGTATGTTGAAGCCACCTGACGATTAAATCCATCTGTCATACGCAGAAGCACTAATCTGCGAGTGTTTGAAATGTGCGTTTCAACATTTTACGCAACAAACCAAAAATTTTGTCCATATCTGTTCCACAGATTACATTTGATAAAACACTGGCAACGTATGTATAATGTGATATTGAGGCGCCTTCGTGGAACCATTGTTGCAGTTGGAAAGCCATAAGTATTATATTGTTACTGGCAATTCAGGTTCAAGTCCTGATATGTACCGGCGATTCAGGTTCTAACCCTGAATGGGCTCCATATAGATCGATTTTGTTTGTATAAATGATTTAACAAGGACAACCGTAGGAGGCATTGGGTAACTTGAGCCTGGGCAAAACATTTATTACATGTCTAGTTGGTGGAAGTTTTGCAACTGAGTGTTTCTGTGAAACGTGAGAAGTTGTTATCTTGAGGACATGATTCATTTAGTAGCAGCACCTACATGTTCGTTTAACGTTAGTTAGATGTCCAGCGATTTAAATCAGCTACTAATGAGATTCGGTTTTCTAAAGAATTAATTCGGCCAATAGGGTTTTTCTAAATTCGAACTGCAGCCAGTAGCTTCACTTGATACATAAGTGGGGTAGTTAGTTGAACGAAGGAGAAGACGCTACGGGAGGAGACAAACTCTTTTGGACCGATGGAGTCGCAACAAATAAATCTAAGTGCGCCGTAAAAACTTACAAGGTTTCGACAAGAATTCATTGAAATGTTGACGTTTTGCTGACCGTGCATCTCAGTATTTAACCAACTTGATGCACAAAATTTGCTTCACAATAAGTTTTATTTCATGCCTCTACATGTTTCGAGCACATGTGCTCATCATCAGGAGGTCAAAATTGTATTACCAGCCTCTGGTTAGGTGTGATGATACCAGAGGCTGTGTAATACAATTTTGACCTCCTGATTATGAGCACATGTGCTCGAAACATGTAGAGGCATGAAATAAAACTTATTGTGAAAGAAATTTTGTGCATCAAGTTGGTTAAATACTGAGACCAATTAACTGAAAGTCGTATTATACAAATAGGTTATTGTAAATGACGTGTGTTTAATCAAAGTGCCGTGGATACAGCTGATACTGTGTTATAATATACCAACTTGTAATCCGAAAGTGAACTGCCACAAATAAATAAACAAAATCCCAGAACTAAGTGTTGTGTTCTTAAGTCAGCCAGTCGTAGCAAACCGTGGGCCTTGCAGGGACCTCCTACGTAGATTACGCTGAGATAAGACCTTCAGGCTAACTGAGAAGAAACGGGAAGCTACAATCCCACACCCACACGGGAAAGTATTGTAGCAATGTAGAGTGAGTCTGTGTTTGTAGCCTTAGTTATACCACATGCAATGCTCATGCACCATATTGTCATCTGTGGCCTGTCTGGTATTGCAACATGTCTGCGCATTGTACCATAAATGGAATGATTTTCGAAAAACGTTATTGAACATAAAATATGTTTTGATTTTCTCTACGGCTATTGTCTGAAACATTTTTCATTCTAAGACGAATTCAACGAGATATGATCAAAAATGTATATCGGTCTTCACGTAAAGTATCCGTTATTCTTGTCAGGCCTTAATTAAACATGAATTTTCCCGATAGATTTTCGAAAAGTAATCAAATTTCAATTTTCATGAAATTCCGTCCAGTGTTCCATGCGGACGAACAGACGGGTGGACAGGCAGACAGGTGGAAAGACATGACGAAGCAAATAGTCAATATTGCAATTTGCGAATTCGCCCAAAACCGGCATTTCATAGACGGCGTGATAGAGATCATGATTGTTTGTTGATGATGATGATGATAATAATAATATTTATTAACTGCAATTGGGTTGTTACCCGGTGGCAGTGGTTATTTTACATGTATACGAAACATGAAATCGGTTACTACTGAATTTAAGTCGGGAGGGCTACATGAGAAGCATGTAGTGGCAACTTGGAATCTTGGGAACCATCTCAGCATTTGTTTTTAGATACAGAGAAACCAAGAAATACCTGTGTCGTGGTGGCCGGCCGCAGGACCTTCCGAATACTGACTTCTAGCCAGCAGTCCGGCATCTAAAGTAAAAAAACCTTCATATTGATCTCAGTTCGTACGTCAGAGAGAAAAATTTATTGCGACTGTAAACTCCCCAGCGCGACTGCCTGAGTAAGCAATAGTTTTCATGTAAATTGTCCGTAATTTTTGTTCAATTTTAGGGAACGTCGCGGAGTGTAGACAAATTTTCATAAAAATCCGAAGTATGAAATATTGCGAAAACCTGCCCTGTGGGAGTCGTGGTATTCTATGCGGGAAAATGGACCACACTCGCTGGATATTTGAACGAACTGTTCTGACAGTCGCTTAGTACAGTTTGTCGAAAGTGCCTACAGGACTGACTGGAATCATATGGAAAATGTAGCCTACAGCGGTACTAGCATGCCTTTATAACAGCAATGGCCACCACACATTGTGGTACGAGTACGTGGTAGATTGAACATTATTTGGTAGGGGGTGTGGAGGTTTCCATATTAGTTCCATGGCAGGTAAATTGCAGTAGGCAGTTCGAATATTTTCACTAGCCACGAATTTTGCTCACCCTTCATTTAGATTGTCTCTCTTTGACATAAAGAAAGCCTGAAGTACATAAATGCTGTCGCTAGTTTCTTTGGTTATTAGTTCCCCCTTATCTGCCCTCTACCAGCCTTATTGCATAGACAATGGGGCCGAGAACTCCTGTGGCCTGGTTTAGAACATATTAATTTTGTGACCTTTGACATTTCGCCGTATTGTCTCGCAAATTGGCACCGTCACGTATAGGCGAATAAACCTCTCACTGTCTTCTTTAGTTGGTACTTCGTTTTGGAGAAATTCTCTGACTTGTGAACTTTAAAAAGCTGTTTTGGTATGTGCTTGTATCGTCATTTATTCAAACTGAAAATAGAGTTACGAAATATGTTAATTCGTGTCTGCGGAGCCCCATAAATCGCATGTTGTCTCATATACATGTAGAAACACAACTTATCTGTACACACCATAAAGACTAAACAACGTACATGTAGACTGTGAAATTAACAACCGTTGACCTCCTCTGCAACATGTTTCGAACTTTTATAAGACCCTCACGGTGAATTATTTATAAAATCATAAATATAGCGATTAATAGGTCTACAGAGTTTGTTTTAATTAACCCTTTTGTGTTTGCAATGGTGGTGCACTTTAATTTTGTCAGTGGTGTTTATTGTAACGTACCTTGTATTGACGTTTGAAAAACTGATACCTGGATTACCACAACTCGCTACGTGATAACCCAGAAGATCGCAGTTTTTATCTGCTTCGGGGCGGAAGCCCGAAATCACGCATGATATTTGGATTTCATCCGTAATTAGCTTGTAAGGATAAAAGCAGATAAGTTGTTAAAAAACTTAATCTTCTGCCTGTTACTGCCACCGGTTTAGCTTAGTCTGTTTTAAGTTTGATGCGATGTCGTGATTTTTCAGTGAAGTCCACGCCGTGGCCAGTGCTTTCTCCAACTCTGGCCAGATATTTATTGACGCCATATCCAAGGTTTACTGCAATCGAGCATTTCGGTAAATTAAAGCATTCGAGGAACTGGTTTTAGAAAGTGTGAAATTAATTCTGAATTGAGTTAATAGGAAGCAACAATCTTATCTGATGCTTTTACAAAGGCACGTGGAGAGAGTGCTGATTAATATTTTGTTAATTGTTGCCCATATATATATATATATATATATATTATATATATACAGGGTGTTTCACGACTTTAGGGCATAACTGCAGGAGGTGATTTCCTAGGTCTTTGTGATCAAAAAAGTTCATACAAACATGTGTCCGATTTTGGACGGTTACGGAGTTATGA
>Ga0131853_10017551_pt1 | contig 13028 bp, 6 predicted proteins | sample TergutLab28metaG_FD_92764 | JGI IMG/M metagenome (GOLD analysis project Ga0131853, IMG submission 92764) | Labiotermes labralis P1 segment gut microbial communities from Petit-Saut dam, French Guiana - Lab288 P1 (version 2) (version 2) | ecosystem: Host-associated > Arthropoda: Insects >...
AGGCCTACTGGATCCGATCCTGCGGCAGTTCAGCCTATTCGATTTATTTGCTTCCTTACTTCCTAATAATCTTCTCGTCTTATTAGCAAAAAGTGAACGTTAGTTCCTTCACGTCTGGGTTTTTGTCCATCCGTACGTCTGTTCCTCCGTCTCTGTTTGTCGTTAGGTATCAACGCGCCTTCCATTGCATGGATTCTTATGAAATTTCATATTGGAGACTCTCATAAGAATCTGTTTAGACACTCCAACTTTGGTTAAAATGGGACAAATATATCCCGCACTTTACTTTGACACCTCCTTGAGTTTCGCATCTTTAGAAGTATATATCTAGCGCAACTACACAGACAACGCACTGCCATGCTTCCATGGCAACGCTTTCAATATTTATTACATTGTTGGCAGTACATATATATAAAACAACATTAAGGAGGGAATGCAATTTCGCGTTTCCAAAAATGGTTACGCGAACGCGCCGTGTTGTTGCCTTATGCCTACATTGCGCACTTTGATATTATCTTCTAATCTACACGTAAGTACTTAAATAATCTCGTCCCCTAAGGATATTCGAACATACATTTAACACATATATTATTTCCTTCTAGCTTCATACATGTTCTGTTCTGTCCACTTTTCTTAATGTACTTAGTCACCCTATTGTAGAGGGAACAATGCACAAATTATGAAGCTAATCATCATATACTTTTCTCCATCTTCTTTTGCGTTTTGTTCCGTGAGCGAACATAACTTCTTCAGTACTGTGCCCTCAAAACACTTACTATCTCTCTTATTCTCTCAGAGCATGATAGCATTTACGTCCTCATTCCACGTTGTGATCTTTAAATGTATTTGACTGGACGATAAAACCGTATTTACTTCGATTTCTGGAGGGTTTTTCTTTTATGGCAAGAGACTTACCTTCCCTCAAAGAGTCTGACCACACTGCTTTCTCTTTAATGAGCACCCGCGATTTTTCTTTCGAAATGAAGCTATCGGAGCGTGAACTTTGGCACTCACCTCCATCTGGCCTTGAGGTTAAGAATGAGTGGAACTGTACATCATTTCTCCCTATACCTTCATGACATTGCGCTTAGCTAATTACGGAGGCAAATTTGCCTCTACTTTACCTACAAACGGAATTCAGGCCACAAAGCACTGTTTTAGCAAGGTCAAAAACAACACAGATTTTGTAGTTAAATAATGAAAGGCTCATTTTATCATCGATGCGCCATTCCTATGAAGTGATTCTGAACACCTGCGAAAAAGTATGAGCATAAAGCCATCTCAAAACTGACGTTCGTTTACACTTTTCGCGTACTGATATGCATGACGAATATAATACAATTATACAATGCTAGTAATAGCCGTCGATACATCCAGGCTCTACAGATCCAACGCAATATTAATTCTTCTATACACACAACTCATATTTCATGTTTTGAACGGGCTTGAAACGAAAATCCTCTGCCTAAGGACGGAATATAATTTGAGGGAGTTGTAAACAATTTGCAAATGAGAATATTTCTACTTCGTGCTTTTTATTAGCTTGGTAATGAAGTGCAAATATTGCGTGTGGCTTATTATACAATACTGTCTATATCTCACACTATTTCTTCCTCACGGCGCGACATCCCCTAGTGGGTGTGGGCCTCTTCATTGTCGAGGCTTCACGATCACGCTCAGACACCACACTCTGGACCAGTGACCAGTATGACGTATAGACCTTTACCTAACAACACACAACACTCACAAGAGACATCCGTGCCCCCGCGCGGGATTCGAACCTGCAATCCAAGCAAGCGAACGGACGCAGACTACGCTTGAGACCGCGCTGATATTGGGATCGGCATCTCACACTATAGATTCTGACGTTCGTCACAGCCTCTGTTCCAATTAACCGTGACCCGGAGTCCACGCCTTTTCGATTCAATGTATGGCAGTTCTTATTTCATTTCCACACACTATATTTGGATAAGGTGCTGGAAATGGTTTCCTTCGGACTACTAGAGTAGCGTCACGCGTGAGAAATGCGCTGTTCTTTGCACGTCAAATTCTACGGCTGAAACTGAACACAGTATTCTCTGAAAGATTTCTAGATCGTCCGCAGAGCGAGGATAATTGCTGTGCACTTTACCTTTCAACATGTCCCACAATAAAGCCCCTGCCATTTAATATCTGACGAACCTGGAAGTAATAAGTCTGCTTATTTTTCTGTCTGTAAGGACACTGTAAAAAACGCAATTTTTAAAATGTTTTCTGTGTTAAATGTGTATAACGAATCTGTATACCTTAATGATCTAAAAAACTAACCCATTAATTTTACATGCACTCATAGCAACACACACAACGTCCAATATAATGCAATGGCACTTTCTGGAAGAGACCGTTCTACACACAGTATATGACGCACGTACGCTGGCATCCAAAGAACATACTTCGTATATTGACAACGAATATACCGACTGCATTTGTTGACAAATACTGCGCAGTCTGTTTTGCTACACAAAATATTGTGTATTTCATTATGGTATGTGAATCTAACGTAATATTTTCCAGTTTTACACAAAGAGTGCTCCAAAATTTAAACGTCCAGCTCTACGTCCAAAGGGTTTCAGTCTAATATCACTTACTAGAGGACTTAACATGTACCCAGAGATAAACCGTGGTGCATCCGTAGCTGCAGGCAGCCGTGCTGGGCCCTCATTGGGACTGCTAAATGCTGACGCAGGCAAGCTCTCATGGACAACGCGCGCGTGGGCTGGTGTTGGACTGCGGGGCGTTGCATTTCGTGCTATGAGCGAGACGATCTAGAGTGGCCAAGGTCATGAGCCAGATAAAGTTAAGTGTACTGTGTATATGGTAGATAGTGGGATGATTATGTTAATAAAAGATGAGACGGTGAGGATTTGTTGGAAAGTGACTGGAAAGCAGTGTGTGAAGTATCCTGGCATTTACACGGAAGGACTGAGGAAAGCCGCGACCCTCTGTAAGGTCATCCGGTGTCAGGAATGTTTCAGACCCATTGTTCTAGAACATTATCCACACATCAGTCTGCTAGATATTAGAACGAATATCTATTAGGTGCAAGTCTTCGGAACCTTGAAAACGTGACGTTAGGAGAGAGTTACAAAGTGGTTTTTAACTGTCATGAACCCAACTATTTATTGGCATTTCTATCAGATCAGATTAACGAAACGTAAGATGACTAAAATACCGTCATCTTCAGGCCATTTCATTTCATACAAAATAAAGTTACACTTTTTCGTAAGTTGTTTTTAAGTTTCTCTAAGCAAACTTTTCTGCCTGTGTTGTAGGTGTCACTTTAACCCCTGAATATCTTGTGAATAAATGTTTATTGATACATTGCTGGTTAAGGAATATATGTTACCATAGAAATTCAGTGTTTATTTTTTATGATCTTCTGTTGGCAGATATTTTTAGCTCGACTGGCTATTACAGTTTTTGCTGTAGACATCCTGATGTGTTATATAATATCACAAATTAGTATTTAATTACCATCAACACATATTTACTGGTATTTCTATTATATTAAATTACAGGGCAACATTTTTGGACGAGACATGGTCATCTTCATGCCATTTCATTGCATTAAAAATAAAGATAAAAGAATTTTGTAATGTTATGTAACATAACGGGATGTTTAATGTAAAAATTGTTGACAGTGTGTGTTTACTGCGTACTCCTATGTACAACATATTTCAATCATACGTAGAGCTTAAACGTGGATATGTCTAGCTTGCCAACTGCTGGAATTTAAATTTATTAGTAACTAAAGATTTAAACATACAGTTACTGGACATTTAACTATTTATGAGGGGGGAGTACACAGTGGCGCAGCTGACTGAGGCACTGTGCCACAAGTCGAAAGGTTGCGACTTCGATTCCTCCATGAAGTCACTGAAATTTTTCATTGACTTCATTATTCCGTGTGACTCTGGGGTCGGATTAGCCTCCATCAGTAAGGAGAACCACGAGTATCTCTTGGGGAGGTTGTAAAGGCTGCCGTACCTTACCGCTTTCGTGTGCAGATTGCATAGAAATTCTGGGAGACTCAACCTCCTGGAGCCCTAAGGGTCTGCATAGGAATTGATTAACCTTTACGAAAATTCACGCGGAGTTGTTCAATTGATGTAGGGGCTTGCCTTCCAATTCCCTGGCCCGAAGAGACAAATTTTCGTAATTCTGCAAACCGCCGACAGACGTGGTGTCATTTGTCAGAAATTACGCTTCCTCGTCGAAACATAAAATCCCTCACGACAGGGAAAAAGAAAATTATTTCGCCTCGGATCTTCTTTAATTCCAGCAGCCTCTTATATTTTAGGGAGATGTAATGCCACTTTCACTTCCCATTGATAACATTTTGAGTCACAGCAGGCACAATCAGTAAATCAGCGTCACATAAGAATTACACCACCATTATCATCATCATCATCGTCGTCGTCTTCGTCGTTGTCATGAACTCTGAAGGTTTAGACATATTGCTTGTTCCTGAACGCTCAAGGTGAATTTGGTCCTTTCATATTTTCTTCTGGCATCCTATGTTTGTCCTCCTTTTGGCTTATGCTTTAGTGCTTAATTGGGTATCCTGTTCGTGTCTATTTTCTCTAAGTGTTGCAGCCACTTGTGTTGAAGCTGTTGTATTTCCAAAATAATGTTCTGCTCTGCCATAATAATTTCAAAAGAACATAAATAAAACTGAGACCCGTGTGATTTTTATGGTAGAGGCTATAAAGGCATAAGTTTTCTGGAATGTGACACCGAGTAGTCTGGGAACTAAGTAGTGACATTTCGGATAAATCTACCGTCGTCATCTTCAAAATTAGAGAATAAACCGCCAAGGATAACTGGAAGTTATTTAAGAAGAAAAGGATAAACGACTCGATTAAAAGTGAAACTGAAGAAGGAGGCAACAGATTTCTTCGAAACGTCGGGTTACCCAGTATTCCATTCCACAAGGAAGTAATCTTTAAAAATCAGACTAACCGAGAATTGTGCTACTAACTCATAACATACACAGAAGAGAGAAGAGGTAATCCTACGAACTTCTTGGGGTGTGACGCCTATCTAACCAAACAATCTTAAAATTACTTATCCACCTCAGCGACAGTAAATTATGTTACTGCTTTATTTCTGTTAGACGTATAATTATTCTTATTCTTTCGAGCTACGGCCTAGTCTGGACCAAGCACATCTTTAAATCACACGTGTTATAATTCCCTGACAAACGGCAGCATTCCATGCGGGGAGAACTGCGTCATCACGTCGTCATACGTAACGAGGGCGACATAAAAACGCCGTAGATAGTGAGGTAATGAGGAAGGTCTGACCGTTTCTCCGCTGACGTGATCTGCAGTGCTATCATCACTGTTCCATGTATGTAACACCATACATTTGCCGTTTACTTTGTCCTTAATGTAGTTCCTACAAACCATTTTGTTTACAGGTTGGTTAATTCCGATTTACGTCCTTCTTATTGGACAAAATGAAGTTTCACAAGTATAATATTTACCAACCATAATTAGCCTTTAATTAGACATTGTAACACCTATCACTAACCCACTCGACCGTGCAGAGCCTCTTTTGGATCATATCCTGAAGAAAGTGAATTTTCTCAGCCCTGCCACATCGCACTTCTCCAATATCCATCTTAATATTATTATCTCATCAACTATGTCTCCCCCCCCCCCAAATGATGTCCTCCCTTCATATTTTATTTTTAATATATTATAGGAATTTATAATCTCACCATAGGTGCTGCATGTTATGTCCATCTCAAATCCCATTACTTACTCACCCTAATAATTTTGGCTAAAAACCTTATTGAATTCATGCGATAAAATTTCTATTTCCCGTCACTGTATATTGCGCTAAGACACGTACATGTTTATTCCAGTCCGCAAATTTGCATTTCAACTGCTGTGTTGTGTTCAGATGGTTATAATTATTTGTTACAGTTTAAGGTCAAGCGTGATTATTTCAGGTAGTCATGTTTGAAAACAGATGTGACATATTTGTTTATAAAGAGCAGACAGCGAGCACGCGGGCAGGATAGCGAAAAATTGTGGTTCCATTCCCGGAAGGGACAACAGACTTTTATCCAATCCAAAAGCGACGAAAGTGGCTCTGAGGCCCACCCCGCAGTTTAAAGCGGGCAGAGCATGAACCTAACCATTGGCCTTGATCCAGCGAAGTACTGGGGCAAGTCGTCTATATACCTTCATAGCTTTTCCTAGGAGAAATATGCATTTAGTTTCCATTTATTTGCAAGGTAGACTGTTTTCCTACAATGGAGTACCTGGTGGGGTGGCGAGTGTCAGAGTCCAAGGGTCTGTAAAATTTTACACGAATAAAATTTGATTTCCTGCGATCACAGTTTTTAAATTCTTCAGCCAAAAAAATTATAAAGATCGTAATTGGTTATAAGTTCATAATTTTTGTTAGGGATGCACAATGTAATTACTCGCCCCGTGCGCTAAAAACATAGCTAAGCCACTGCTTACACGTAAAAAGCCCTGTATGTTTTAAAGATGGTAGGCCTAAAATTTGTAGTTTTGTACTGACAAATACACCCTGTGAAATTTAAGGTTTGCATTGCCGTAAAAATTAATATTGTGGTCATGTGGGTTATATCTTGTTGTGCTTTGGTAGGTGCCTGTCAATGTTTCGGAGAGACATACTGTCCCCATCTTCAGGTTGGACCCACCGCAGCATCAACCCAATGTGAATAATATATAAAATTAATACGCATCAGGAAAGATAATGTGCATTTAATGACGGAACGAATCTAAGAGACTGAAAGTACATAGACAAAAAGGGTATACGGTAGAAGGTGTGAAGTTATCAACAGAGTCCTCATCCTTTTTTTCACCGACAACTCTAACAGGTCTATCTGCAGGTGTTTGTAATTTGTCAGTTTACCCTTTTTTATCAGTTCTTTTACTAGAAGAGAATAGTGTAGATGCTGAGACATGACATGTAAACGGGTGACTGGTTATTCTATTTAAGGTTTACACAGATGATATTAATGATGTCCATCCTGTTTTGCGTTGATATCTCAGTGAGAATGCAGCTGCCTTTTCAGACCTTTTCGATATATTTGGCTGTTGGTTTTCGCTTTGAAATAAGTGGTCGCTTCAAAATGTGCCTCGAATAATTTTATTTCCGGGAAATACAAAACAGTACAATCCTTTAAGCTATATCCCCGTCAAAATAGTTCCCTTGTGCAACTATTTACTTCTGCCAGGGACTGTAAAGTTGTTGGAAACATTCCTGATAGCCATTTTGTGAAAGACTCTTCAGCTCCTTCGTCGCATTCTTAATGATATCATTAACAGCACAACAGCGCCGTCACGTCAGTGCCGATTTCAGTCCAGAGAACTAGTAGAAATCGGCTAGAGCCACGTCAGGAGTGTACCGGGGATACCCTAGTATTGTCACATTGTTCTTTGCTAATAAAACCCTGACCAAAACGGCTGGTGTCTTGGAGCATTGTAGTGAAGGAGAAATAAATTTTTGGTTCTCCTTTTTTCGAGGCGTTTCCTTCTGACCACATCTCCAAGGAGACTAAGAATTTCAGTATGCATTTCTTTATTTACAGTAGCAATACCATTAATTATACTAGCGAATTCCTGTAAATTATACAAAGAATTTCCGGGAACATTTTGAAGTTACTGCGTATTGTATTTTAGCCTCTTACACCTACTTCTCTTCCGTGTCGTTATATATATATATATATATATATATATATATATACTCAAGAACAAAGCACCCACGCCCCACCACCACATGTTCCCATTGCCAGACTCCTGTTTTCCTCTGCACAATGAACACAATTTTCCCCATTAGGCTTATTCCTCTACCTTGATGATGGAGGAAGAATTCCTGTGAGACTTTGTAAATGCGTGATATCTATGAGAATTAAAACCGCTTGTAAATAATCGTTTGCAAACTGACAGTCTATAAACCTATGTAAAATTACATTCAAATAAGCAAGGCGTTTCAAGCCATTCGCAGTTCAACATTCATGCACAAAGAAAACTCCAGTTTTGAATTTAGAGAAGAACTAATTTCCTTGCAAGACTGGCTGCAAGTTACTTCCGCTTTTGGTACTCTGGCAAAATAATCATTAGCACATCATTTTGACTCCATTTACCCAAGAACTTCGAGCACCTGTACTGAGAGAAGATAGTGGATATGTTAAATCAAAAAAAGTTTAAACTTTGTCGGAGAAACTCAGTTTCAAGGCTGGTAAAAAAAATACTCACAGAAGGGCCTTGCATATGTGTAACTGACCTTCATTAAGGAACATTTAAAGATAATGAGCACTGGTAAGAAAGTGTACAGACCAGACACAATGATGTAATGGTTATGCGTTGTACTTGTAACTTTAAATAGTCCGGTTCGAATGTCGGGCGGGACACCACCTGTTCTTATGTATAGAGGAGGATCAGATAAACGTGAATAGAAATATGCAAGAAATTTTAATCCAGAAATATCCAGAGAATATTTCACTTACAGTTCTAGTGGAAGATCTGATAACAGTATAACATAAAAATGGATCCTAGAAAAACAGATTGTGACGAGGTAGACTGAATTCACCTATTCAGTACGGGTAAGAATGTGGAGCTTTTGCGATCACTCTGATGAAACCCATGGTTGTATAAAAAGCAGAGAATTTCTAAGAGATTTAAAAGACTTCTAACATTACAGGAAAGATTCTAGAGCACATAATTCGTTGTACTGATTAAGTACTCTAGACTATATTATTTTTTTAAGGTGAGAAATTTTGTCAACAAATGAGGTAACGTGGCTACTAGATTACCAAGAACAGGCTGACAGTTTTCTAATTAGCTTTTTGGGCCACAGATATGTGTCTGAAAATTCTCAATGCGAAAAAATATTCTTGGCTTCAAACACACCTAAGATGGCTCTGGCCAATTTAATGTAAAACGCACGATTTGGTTGTCGTCCTAAGATTTTATTTAATTTAACTGTCATGCAGTTTTCAAGACATATTCATTGTGCATTCTGCAGTATGCGTAATATTTCGAGATAAATGGCTGGAAATTCGAATGCTCTAGCATCCAAAAGTGTGATTAATTTTCAGGAAAAAATATCGCTTCCATTTCCTTTTGTAGTCAATTCGTAACACAGTCATTACAGTGGCTTTTTAAAACGATATTCCAATTGTAACTACGACTACTGTTCATTACGCGATGCAAATTGCAGACACACGAACGCACAAGTCTTCATGACAGAAAGTGTAGCAGGTGGCACTGTGATTATCTGGCTACTACAATGAACTTCGTTCAACACGTAATTCTCCTGTTAATTAGCCTGGAATTGGTATGGTCGGCGTAAGGGCGAGGGACGGTAATTTGAGTACTGTGGTGGCGTAAAGGTGCGAGGCGGGCAGGGGTTGCAAGGGTATCAGGCGAGGTGCCAAATTGTTGAAACGTGTCAATGGGGTTCAAATCGACAGTCGTTGCAGCATGCAATTCCCATTATCATCACAGACAAAATCGTGGTTGACGCATCGTCCTCTAACGACTGCAGGACATTATGTTAACAGGCGCCATGATGAACAAGTAATATGGCTTAGAAAAAGCAATACTGTTGGAATTTGCATATCATGAGTGCATCTGAACTCTACACATTTGCGGGTGCTCTATACAAACCCACTTTCGGTTGTTTTAGTGATACAGGAGGTTTCAGCTCGGCGCAAATCGGAGTGCATTACAGGCCCTAGGCAGGGCGTGCAATGTACCCACTACAAATCTGGATGTATCCACAAGGAATTTTCAATGTATTAAAGACAATAATAATAACCATATATTATTGCTATTATTATCCACTTCATTGTTATTCTTAGTAGTAGTAGTAGTAGTAGTAGTAGTAGTAGTACAGGTGATGGTAGTATTTATTAGCAGTATTAGCATTTCTTGGGCGCGTAAGTAAAATTACGAAAAGCAACTATTATCTTCGTCATGTCTGTCTGTCCGTCCGCCCGTCTATCTGTCCGCATGGAACAACGCGGCTCCCACTGGGTGGATTTTCATAAATTTGATATTTGAATATTTTTAAAAAATCTGTCGAGAAAATCATATTTGCACTAAAATGGGACCAGAAGAACGGGTACTTTACATGAAGGGCAATGTATATTTTTCATCATATCTCCTTATAATGAGAAATGTTTTACACAAACTCTGTATAGAAGATCGAAACATACATTTTATGTTAAATATTGTTTTTCGAAAATCCTGCTGTTTATGAGACAAGGTGGAAAAATATTGTAGAGCCAAGCAGGGCACAGGTGACAATATGGCGCATGCGCATTTCATGTTGGACACCTAAAGCTACAAACACAATCTCAGAATAAGAAATATTTATTCGTTTCTCCCTATAACAATGATTGCGCGAACGCACTACTTTGTTACAATATATGTACCTTGTTTGTCTTGTTCAGTATTGCGATGGTTACTTCGTTAATACACGAGGTTATGTCTACGAGTCCATCTGTGCTCAGCGTGGACTTGCAATACGAATATTCACGCCTGCCACAAGAGCACTCAATACGTGCACCTGACAGAGCCCTACTGTCACCGAACTTCCCCACGATTAATTATTAATCGTGCCATTAGGACTTCCACCTACTTTCATCATACGACAAAAGAAATCAATGTTAGTGATTCAGGCTACGATAATCTGAAATACGACGCCGTGTAGCCTGGTAGCCAGAGAGCAACGTTTTGCAAGAACGTTTCTTCCACCTCCTCTTTTCCTCCCTGTACTTGAAGGCAGTGAATTTCTCATAAAAGTTTGTATTTTCGATATGCTACCTGAAATCACATCATACGAAAAACGAAACCTTGAAAATCACGGCCAAGAAAACCGCATATTTCGTATATTTCTAGGGTCTGTACAGAAATATTCCAGAGCAGGCCACAAATTAACCAGAGTTTCGTAATTAAGAAATAAAGTGGAAATGTTTGAGCTTACAAAATATGAAGGGATTATAATAAATCAAACTGTAACATGAAGTAAAATTTCAATAGGAGGAATAATAACCCACCTGCCTCTTGAATTATTTAAATAACTTGTACATATTTCCCTAACTAACAGCTTAGAAGGGATGGCCTTTCAAGACAAAACACGTGGAAGTACTTCCAATGCTCTCCGACATCCGAAAGAGCATTGCTTTTTTTGAAGTTTCCCGATCTTTGTCCTCTTTGTTTTCTAATAAGTGCAGCTTATAAATTAAGAAGAATATAGAGTATTTTTGGAATGATACTGTTAGGTGTGGGGGAACCGAAGTACTCGTAGTGTCCCATTGCCATTGTGCTCATCACAGATGTCACACGTACTGCTCCGGTTTCGGTCCATCGAAACCAGCTCAGTCTCGAAAACTAACGGCCTGAACTACGTCACTGCCTTTTGAATATTAATACTCTTCTATATTACATATAAGAATGTAATTCGAAACTCACAGAAAGTATAATCTCCTGTCATTAAGAATAACAATATTTAGAGTTGTAGGAAATATTAGCTGTTTTCTGTGGCAACAGTACAAAACACATGCTGCGGTTTTTGTGTTAGAAATTGTGCTATACAGAAATGTCGGTAAGAATAAAGGACTAAAATCTCAATGAGATATATATAGTTGGACACATGTAGACATTCAAAAGCTCTGAGTGACCGCGATCCTATAGAGCCCTGCACTTTCTGACACCTTTTCAGAATTGCAAAAATCAGGCATAAAACCAGAACACTTCGTAAAATCTTACACTTTTTTTGTTCCCCTGGATATTGTAAGAGCACGATGTTGTGTGTGCGATTTAACTTTCTCAGGGCGATGCGTATAAGACCTACTGTCTTCTGCAGAATGTTTCATTTGACATAATTTCTAGTAAAAAAAAAAACGACGTCACATCACGTGAGACGAAATCCTGCAGTCAGAGATACAATTACACCTTCATTTCTAATTGTAATTTATGACAGCTTAGAAGCAGTTCCTTGCCGTTTAACTTTAGGACGTTAGTTAATATAAAACTTTAGGATAAAGTTCTGTGATGATAGGTCTAGTAAATTTTTAGAAGTGTATATTTCTCCAGCTTTCTCACAAAGCGCATTTACAGGTTTTGTAAAATCCCAAAAATAAACTGCCATTATTATCTTAAAAAGCATAAATATTTACTTATAATGGATGTGCTGTTCTCCTCACCCAGTATTATTCGGGTGAGTACAACAAGAAGACTGGGATGGGCGGAACACGTAACAAGTACAGAGAAGAGGAGAAGTGCATACATGGATCTGGTAGTGAAACATGATGGAAAGAGAGCACCTGGAACTTCTAGGGATAAATAGAATATTAATATTAAAATATATATTCAAGAAGTGGAAATAAGGAGGCATGGACTGGACTGATCTGGCTCTGGATAGGGACAGGTGGCGGATCCTTGTAAATGCGGTAATGAACATTCGGATTCCATAAAATGCGGAAACTTCCTTGACTATCTGAGGACCTGTTATCTTCTCAAGGCGGGCTCTGTTTCTTGTAGTTATTTAGTTAGCTAGTTAGTAACTGACAATGGAAGGATGAAGTGTTTTGTGTGAGATAAGAAACATATTCATATGCTATCGAGACGAAGTGCATTCTCTAAAGAGTTTATATATTAAAGTTTATTACGATAAATATTCTGTTACTTTATAACATTAATGACAATCCAAAAATTTGAAGATCAAGATATAGAGAACTATAATTTTGCCTGTTGTTTTGTATGGGTGTGAAACTTGGTCCTTGACATTGCGGGAGGAAAGGAAGCTGAGGGTGTTTGAGAACATGGTGTTGAGGAGAATATTTGGACCTAGGAGGGACGAGGTAAAGGGGTAATGGAGGAGATTGCATAATGAGGAGCTAAATGATTTGTACTCCTCACCCAATATTGTGCGGGTGATAAAATCGAGAAGAATGAGATGGGCTGGGCATGTGGCGCGTATGGGTGAGGAGAGGG
>Ga0131853_10017556_pt1 | contig 13026 bp, 9 predicted proteins | sample TergutLab28metaG_FD_92764 | JGI IMG/M metagenome (GOLD analysis project Ga0131853, IMG submission 92764) | Labiotermes labralis P1 segment gut microbial communities from Petit-Saut dam, French Guiana - Lab288 P1 (version 2) (version 2) | ecosystem: Host-associated > Arthropoda: Insects >...
CAATAACCTCCTTTCGAATACCAATAATTTCTGCTTAATGTTTTCTGTTAATACCCAACATTCGGATCCATATACTACTACTGGTCTGATTACCGTATGATACAGCCTTTCTTTGGTTTTCCCAGTTATTAGTTTGTTTTGGAATATCTTTTTGTTTGCAAAGAAGGATCTATTGCCAGCTGCAATTCTTTCTTTTATTTCTTCTTCTATTAAGGTGTCCGCATTCATAGTTGTTCCAAGATATTTGGCATCAGGCTGAACACTTTCTTATTATAAGGCAAATATTACAAGTTGTGTCTGTACTTTACCAATATTATGACCCTATACAACACAACGGGGACGTCTCATCTGAAGGCGCCCCTGTCTTCGGGGCCAAGCAGTGTGACCGCGGAGATGAAGATACTACAAACTTTCGAAACGTGGGTAATAATTTACCAGTCGACAAGGCGTAATATCTTAGGAGACTTGAAGGTTCAAACGCCATTAGGTCGATTGACAGCTGCATCCAGTTACAGATTATGACGCTGTCCATTTTTTACCAGTACTTCCTTGCAGCCCTCGAAATGAACACTGTAAGTTAATCCAGTTCAGTAAAATCTTGTTCCACTCGTGTGAGACGGCATTTGCAGTTAAAAGTATAGTTGCCTAGAAGCTGTCACCGATTTCTGTTCGTTTGTTAAAGGCGACGATAGAAACAGTCCGCAATCTTTATTTTAGCCGGTAAAACCCATCCTGTTAAATAACTACGTCACTTTTGTTGCATCAACATACAGTTCGAAAACGTTCCTAACTACATATAATGTCAATGTAAAATTAAATTCATTCTGCATGCAAGTTTTAAGTCTCGCTTCGTTATACGCTATAAGATGCTAAAAAATTCGTTTCTTGTAACAGCAGTGTCGCATTGTTTACTAGATACTACGCAAGCTGTTTTCTTTGCAAGTGAATTTTACTACACATGTATAACAGTGTTTTATAAAATTTTAATCAAAACTGCATTCAACTTTCGTTAAGCTGTGTGCTGCACTTTGTAATTGAAATTTCGTCATCTATGTGCTGTAACCCAACCCGGGGCACTGAAAATGTGTGGCTGGCCATCTCCTAGAGGATTCTGCTGCTTAGTCGATCCGTTTGATGAGAGGGCGGGAGAGTCAGATAATAGCTAACTGCATGTTTCAATCGAGCAGTCATCCTTGAGAAGCCTGCAGTTCCTCCTCTTGTCCAAAAACTGCCCCCATGTTACGCAACTCGGAGGTTCATTGCAGTGCTCAGAAAAGAACGCCGCTTGCCCCTGTCCCGAGCCATATCAAACCAATCCAAACTCACGCACCCTGTTTCTTTAAGAAACACTTTAATGTACCGGGATAACGTAGTCGGTACAGCGACTTGCTACTGGCTGGACGGTCCGCGGATCGAATCCCGGTGGCGGTAAGATTTGCCGCACCCGTCCAGAACGGTACTGGGGCCCACCCAGCCTCCTACACAATGGGCACCGGGTCTTTCCCGGGAGTCAAGCGCCCCATCTAGCGCCGAGGTTAAAGAAAGAGTAGAGCGATACATCTGCTCACCCTCTGGGCCTTTGTGGCCTGTTTTAGGGTGAGCTTTATCTTTACCTCTCCATGATAATGTCATACTCGTATCCAGCCCACGTCTTCAACTGCTCCCTCCAGGTTTCCCACCAAACGATGGTACGGATTTATTTCTCTTCTCAACCACGCGTGCCACATGCTCCGCCCAAACCATCCTCTTCGATTTGATCAACCTAATAATATCTGACGAAGAATACAGATCATTAAGGTTTTCACTGCGTTATTTTCTACACTGCAATGTCCACAGGATCCAAGCTCACAAACGTATGACGTGGAAATTAATAACACTTAGGATCAAAATGAGGGAATATTTGGTAGGTAAAATTAATGTGGTTGAAACTAAAAATGAGGACACGAATATTCGTGAAATGTACTGGGACGTGTACAAAAAAAAGTGCGTGAAAAAGATCAGCTGTGTAAAAGAAAAACGTTTCTTTAAGCCAGTAAGTTCCACGAAAAGTTCAGCGTGAGCCAAAAATTGTGACAGGATTTATATGAACGTTACGTTGCACTTGTAAGTCGCGTGAAGGTCACTCGGGCCAAAGAATACCAAAAACACGTAACCGTCTCTTCAGCCTTACACACTTCAACACACCTAACACAATAGTTCGCAATGGAAAGCTATTGTCACCCTAATCCACCCAGCTCAGATTCTCACCCCTGCTTCCCCACAATCTCTTAGATTACCTGTCATCCCGTTAGAATGCCACCTGTCATATGTTTATTTAAAATTCCAACTAGGCTACGATGAAGAAAAGATTACATGAAATTAAGGACGGTTAATAAGGACTGGGTGCTGTTTTAGGGCGAACATATTCCATGATTTTACCATCATCTGCATATTTTCGCCACTTAAGCTTCGACGGCTGTTCTTCCAAACATTTATTAAACACGCCTGTATGACTCCATGTTTAGAAGACAATCAATTTTCCCAGAATGTCACTGACAGAAACATTTCTTTGTTGCTCGGTAATGCGGTGTTAGATAAGTGTAAAATATCATTCCGACCAGCATGGGTTGCCTGTAAAGACCTTCACACGGAAGAGACGTTATGTGAGACTAATACCGTCTGAAGGCTGTGATAAGCGGGGTCCTGTCACCACGGCATGGCGCGTCCTCAGGTTGCGGATGGAGGAAAGGCCTCTAATAAGGAGGGTAGCTGCGAATATATTGAATAAGTAGTCACGGATAGCCGACAAGGGGTGGTCATCCAGCTTGGGGGTTAGGCGAGGTGCTAACAACTCCTCATAGTAAAAAACGTCTCATGTTGCGAAACAGTCAAAGAGTAAGTGGCCGGCACTTGTGACTGCGGTAACGAACCTTCGGGTTCCATAAAATGCGGGGAATTTCTTGACTAGCTGAAAACCGGTTAGTTGGTCAAGAAGGACTCTGCTCCAAGGAGCAAGTAAGTAAGTAAGAAAGAAAGTATTCCGTCTGAAGGATAAGACGCTGCGTAAGGAACATACTGTATGTGGCCCAACCGTTGAAGAAAATCGGAACTGACATTGGACTAACCTTTCATGGTGTTCACGGAAGATATCTAAAAGTTGTCCCTGTCGAAACCAAGAAGGCATATAGGGAGAACAGAGGTATAGCTCCACTAAGGGTTTGTGCCTTTCTTTTGTGAGACACAACGATAATGAAAATACAAACCATGACAAGTAACCGGACAGACATTTACTATAGTTTTCAAGTCTGATGTGACCACGTGCCTCTGAATTAATAACATCAGAGTTGAAACCCATTAAGTATTTAATATAGCTATGCACTAAACGTGAGAAATATGCGCTTCAATCTTTAAGTTTCCCCCAGTCAACTTCAGCCCAAAACTTCATATTTAAGACAGGAATATTTTGTGTGCATTTACTGCTAAACTAGTGCAGATTAAAGTAAAGTTCTCCCAGTGCACGCCATGAAGGCGTGTGGCGGGAGTGTAGTGTAGCTCCACTCATTCTTAACCTCGACATTACAAAGGGGTCTGTGTGGTCAACTACCGCGTCCAAACCAGCTCTTACGTCCACCAGGCCTGCAGCCAACGGGTACTGGGGAATATCTTGTAGGCGTCCAAACCAGCTCTTACGTCCACCAGGCCTGCAGCCAACGGGTACTGGGGAATATCTTGTAAGATGCCTAACACCGACCACTCACCTCCATCTAGTGTTACATTACAAATATGTGGAGTTTTGCCACCACGCCATATCTGCACTGTGTGATTACTTACTTTATTACTTTAAGCAAATTCCCATATGCTTCCTGAACAACCTGTTTACAAGTGCACGAAATTTATAGATCGTCGAATTACAAAACCTAGGAGTATATGGTACGATAATATTAAAATGGATCTCGTATAAATAGTATGTGGTTGCAATGGATTGATATGGCCCACGACATGAATAGGTAGCGGGCTCTTGTAAAAACGGCAAGGAAACTTCGAATTCCATTAAAATACGGAGAATTTCTTGAGTGGTTGAAGAACAGCTTTTCAGGAAGGACTATTCTCCATGGGTTTAGTTAGTTAGTTTAGTTGAATTACAAATTAACTATTAACAGGAAATCGGGAAGAGCAATAGACGAGGGTAATTACCTATTTATAAGTACGATTTTGGCATTCTGTATCGAAAGCCTTACTACCAGCGCAAAAACAGGAAATTGGAACCGAAAATCTCCCGTATACGAAGCAGCCCATAGCGGTGTTTATGCGTTGACATTAAGAGAACTGCCAGTTACTGGTGAAGTGAATAAACAAACAACTCCATAACAAACCTTCATCATCACGAGATCCAGCTTTATCCTGCTTGACACTCCGACATGATTACTGCCCCTTAATGCATTCTCAACAGTCAACTGTCTTGAAGAGGCGCCGATTGCCGTAACTTTTTAAACGCCCCCCCCCCCCCCACCCCGCAGCACTTTTTTGTACACTTGGGATCAAGAATGTTTCAGTAAGGCTCAAGAGTTTAACTCTGGACGTGCCCAGTCCGAACATTTGTCGGGTTACCGGCTATCCTGAGACTGTTCGTCGTTTCGCACAGTTTAGAGATCAAAGCCCTCTCCTTCCGAATCCTCACCCACACACAAGTAACGATAATCTTGTGCGATCTGAAGGCACTGTTAGGACGACGCATGAAGACTAGGCCTACTATTTTCTGGGGTGTGACATCGTATAGTTTGGTACAAGGTACCAACCCCGGAGGGGCCTGCTTCAGCCTTCTTCAAAGCAAAAAACATACTTTTATCCCCAAATGGAGGCAGAAGTTCGTCCGAAATGTCGCTACCTAGAAAATTACAGTCCTCACATCCGCATTATCCTAAATGATAATCCTGCCATGTCACTCGACGATATGTAACTTATGTTGGTGCATCTGCGTCGTTAAATAACACACCAGTTATTCTAGGCGAAAAGCATATTATCTGTCTTTGGAACTATACATATGTCACCCAACAAGTCTTGTAGCACTACACGTTCTGTGGCCGGGCATACAGATCATGATCGTGGGCTCTTGTTCTCAAGTGTTCCCTCCCATTGGGCACCGACCAAGGCCTTCGCGTGCTCACAAGCCACTTCATTCAACAGTTTTATTTCTTCATATACGACGAAGTTGAGGTCGCAACTCAGACACGAACTACCACTATGTTGCCTGCAGACACGCAGCATAACATACGTGAATCGAGACACAGGCAGAGTAGTATACGTGGGGGGAGTTCTTTATTAAATGCGGGGAAATTGCACGTTTAAATTCTCTCCCCAAAAATGTTTCGAACATACGAGAAAAAAGTCATTTACTGACAGAACTTAAAAAAAAAAATAATAAGAGGACTTGGTGATGTCTGACTGACTTCTGGTTATATAACGAGGGTAACCACCAAACAAATCGCGAGCCGCATGCGACTCGCGCACGTCAGTGGCGCAGCTAGCAAAACTTGCCTGTAAAAAAAGTGCTGACGCGTTTTAAATGCAAACGAGGCAGACCGTGAATGGCGCCTTACAAGATCTTCTAAACAAAGAAGACGCATAACAAAATGAATGTAACCTACTGCGGATGGATGAACAGAAACTTGTAGCAATTGAAAAGGGGAAGAGATGTTTAGGTGAGCCATTCCCGTTGTGTTCAGTATAATATGAGCAAGGAATAAGCTTAAATAAGTCAAAACACAACTAGTATCTTAGGTATTTTGTTTATTTAGGGTAAAGACATGTTATTATTTTATAACTTATATTGCATACCTTACTCAATTCAATTCATACTTGTGACCTCATGATGGCGCAAACAGGGGCCGAAACATGTCGTCACCCTAAATAAATAAAATACCTAAGATACTAATTGGGAAAAAGATGTTTTACCTTATCACAACATGGCCCTTGCCTCAGATTCTCTCCGAAGTGCGGTTCCCGCAACTCGTCTAGCTGGCCACCCCTGTCATATAACGACGCTTTCGTACTGCATGTTAAACGGCGTCAAATGGTGGGATTATTGTGAAAAACGGCTTGGCAAGGATATTCTACGAAGATGATGTGGCTTACTGAACGGTAGTACCCCAGAATGTGAGGAAGGTACTGAACGGACCAAAAATACCCTCATTCAAAATGATGAGATATAGTCTACTACAAAGCTATTACCAATCAAAAGATTAATGGATCGAAAGAGACGCGTAAACACAGGACTGAAATCTCGATTCGCAAAGCAAACAAGTCGCAATAAACCTCTTTCCAAATCGCAGAATTCAGCTCGATGACACAACGCTTCGCTGTGTTTGGTTAACACCGCCGTGTTCCAGCAAACTTAACTATAAATCCATCAAGCTTCTGAGACCCAATGGCCGTTGACTTGCTAGCAAACAGGTTGCATAACAAGGTAAGTTCGTCCCTGCCTCGTTACGTGGAGGCGGCGGGGGGTCGGCTGATAGGAGCATTATGGTGGCTCAGAACAATACGTCTGATGCTCCAGGTCCATCCGTCTACATGTCACAGAATCTTCCTTGAAATATTTCCTGTTTATATAGAGCACTAGGCTTCCATTACCGTGTTCACAAAAACCTCCCATTAAACCCGATCCTGGTGTAGCTTAATCAATAGTCCGCAATTTTCGTGTACTGTTTAAGAGGTAAAGCAATCCCTGCAGAGGCCTCGACAGACCCTGATGGCTCCACGAGGTTGAGGCTCCCTGGATTTCTACACAATCGGCACATAAAGGTGGCAAGGTTGCCAGCCCTAAGCACCGACTGCCTTCACCCCCCCCCCCCGGAGATATCACAGATATTCATTTCTGTTAAAGGCTGGGTAGACCCTAGGGCCATAGTGCGGACGAAGGATTATATCAATTACAAACGCACACTGTTTTAAGGGACATTATATTCTTCCTCCCAGCCACACCTACATATCAGAATATATATTAGAGATATAGCGAAAGTTAATCAATTTAAATACCCGGGATCCATCATTACTAATAATAACAACATGACATCAGAAATAAACCATACAATTAATATGGGAAATAAATGTTATTATGCATTGAGAAATATTTTGGGATCAGAGCTGCTACGGAAAGATATAAAATGTAAAATACATGTAACACCAATTAGCCCAGTGGTGCTGTACGGATGTGAGAGCTGGACTCTCACGAAAACTAAAGAAGGGGAACTTGGCACGTATAAAAATGGATTTTAAGGGAAATTTACGGCCTAAGATGTGTCAATGGGGTATGGAAAATAAAGTATAATGATAAAATGTATAGCTTGTACAAAGAGCCAAGCATAGTGAAAATGATTAAGACAGCTAGGTTGAAATGGCTAGGACATAGCGAGGATAGAGGATAATGTGCCCTACAAGAAGATAAACTTCTCCCAACCAGAAGGGAGCAGGAAGAAAGACCTAGATTAAGTTGGATAGATTCGGTATTTCAAGATCTTACGACCTTGGAGGAGGAGGAAGAAGAAGCCACACCTACGTCTACGACTATGTTTTTTCCAGGTTTCCAAACAAAAAAAAAGTCTGTAAGCATTTATGTTCCAACTACCTACGCAAGTCTCAGTAGGGCCACTTAAGATACACAGATGACTTAGGAAGCCAAGTGCACTTTCGTAATAAGTGAGCCACAACTGTTACAAAGCTAGCCATCCCTACTCCAAGAAGTAAATATGACACTCCTCTATGAATATAACCTAATCCTGCCGTCATGTTATATGTTAAAAAAAACCGCTCCTGGATATAGAGCGCGAGGGAAGGCCTGTTGCCAGAGATGCTACAAACAAGTTGTGCAATATTTTGGCGATTACTAGCAATATGGTATTTCGCACTTGCAACTCGTAACCGTCAGAGTCCGAAACCCCGACCCACTCGACGAGCTCATAGAGTGTACACAAGTTCGTGATAAGCCACACAAACGGCACTCTGTCACCTAACACAGTCGTTCTTAGTCTTAACGTCTCGGACCGGCGAAACAGCTGTGGGTTTTGGGGCGCCTGGTACCCCGTCCCGCATTGTACGTTAGAAACCTCATTACTGGCATAAGAGAAGTGTGATCTAAGCTGCCAGACAAGTGCCTTGTGTATTTAGCAGCATCCTACAACCATCAACATGGTTACAACCCACCATTGTCTCTGTATCAGACGTAACATTCAGAAATGATGCATTAACTTGTGCTACGTACGATCCTCATAATGACCTCCGATTATTTCCCTAAGAAAGTATTAAATGACTGGTTTGATTATGGACATGGAGTGCGTTCTGTGACGTAGGAAACGCATCTGTATCATCACGATCATCATCATCATCATCATCAAAACGTAGTCTGTCGAAAGACAGGCTCATAGCTTATTCCAGAGCGAGTTCTCCAAAGAGTGAGATCTAGCGCTTCCTCTTCCAGTTTCTAGCATCTCGTTTTTTAGCGACATAAATAGCTGCTTACGTCTTCTTCCTCGTCTTTTCGCCCCTTCTATCTTTGCTGCAGTATAAAAGACAGTTCCTACGCAAAATGCGATCAATCCCGCCAGCACTCCGCCGTTTTATTGTATTAAGGGTGTTTCTTTCTTCATTGACTCTTTGTAATATTTCTTCATATGTATATACAACTTAAATGACCGTCAGCCGTTACACAGAAGTGGCGTATATTATTGGTTGTTCAAGCGGCTAATCATTTATCACTGCTTGGGTCCATTATTTCACATCAGTAACAACACTAAAACTTACACTTTTTGTACCGATACCCCTGTTGTTAGTAAGTGTACGTATCTAAAAACTCTGTGCCACATATACCATACATTTTACAGTGAAGCATCACAATCCGAATACCTACGTATTCAGCCGATCACTATCAACCACCAAAGAACACATTCCTGTATAGATAACAACTGTATTTATTCCAGTATGCGCATATTTTTGAATAAGTGTAGTCTGACTGCATTATTTTTACATTTAACACCACAAACCGTTTGCCTCAGAATACATACATACCATCAGTATCAACCATCAATATACACATTATCTATGGATAGAAACCACATTTAAGCATGGTTGTTACTCACATATGAACGTATGTGTAGATGGTTGACAATGACAGATTTTACACAATACATCTTTACCCTGACAGTTTTGAGGTGAAGCCCTAACCGAGGGCCTGGGTTACGTTATGTAGTCTAGGACGGTGCACTCGCCCCCGCCAGTTATGACACTAGCAGCGTCCGGCCAAGAACAACGAAACATGTCTCAGGGTACTATTCTGGGGCACAGCTGAGATCGACTGACGAAACTCGCGTCTCGGAACGTACCAGACAGCAGTCACGCAGTGACACTTGGTTTAAACAGTAGGCTGGTTTCTGTTGTCATTTCTGCGCTGTACGTGGCAGTTGCTGGATGAGTCACTGCGCTACCCGTGTTCATGGTAACGCCACTCGGGATATTTCAGATTACACTAGGTTGCTACACTTGTGTGAAAGGGGACTGTTCGCACGTGCTATGTATTTCCAATCGTTACCCAATACAAAAATAATTCTAAATTCACATACTAAATGTCTCGCTTCTCAATTCGAAGCCACGTACTCCGCCTTCTAATTAACTATTGGGGTTTAGCAGCATTTTAGAAACACGGGAACGTATGGAAAAGCGCTATGTGACCCGGAGCTTTGAATGTTCAATACTAGGTAGAGGCCTGTTGAAATGTGATGGCACACGCGCAGAAACCATATTTCGTCTTTGGGCGAAACGGACGAGTTCATTTAAATCGGCGAGGGCGTCAGTTCAGTCGACTACTGGCAGCCGAGTTGTGCGCATCAGCTTCTATTATTGGTAGTAATGCTGGATAGACCATGTTCCGAGGTTGTGTGAAGGGTACTGGCTTCTCACTCCATTTGCCAGTTTCCCCTTCACTTCCCCTCCCGTGCGTCACCATGTGCCATCACATTTCAACTGGAGTCTACCATCGATGTTGCATGGCCACACAATGTACTGTTAGTTCAGGGCTCAGCTTTGCGGGCCTAGACGCTGGGGAAACGCAAGAGAATTGTGGGGAGGATTTGCGGAAGGAACACTGAGAAAACGAGTGGACATAGTGTGGTACCCTGTTTGAAAACATGTGTTGCAAGGGCTTGTGTGAGAACACAGTGGCCACATAGCACGGTATGTCTTTGGTACTGTTAGTAGCGTAACCTACAGCAGTCAGAAGTAGAGGCGTGCTTTGAAATTCCTTCCGTGGACGCAGTGCTCAGTCCCGAAATGCACTTCTGTAGCCCCCCGCAGCTACCAGGTCATCACAACCTCTCCACACTGCGAGAATCTGCCCACGCCAAAATTTCCGAAAACTCTCTGCTGCCTATTCCGTTCAATAACTCAAAGGAATATTCGTTTGGTTTGTGGATTTACTAGTAGATCCGGATTCTGGGAAGGAACACAAAAGAGATTATACGGCTTAACAAACCCCTGTGGGGCACCACCTGCATGAGTCTGGCTCTGGTGAATGAAATGCGGCAATGAATCCGGCAACTTTATGCATACACTCTTTGTCCAGCAAGACGTTCTAATAAACAGTATTATAAAAAACTTCATATTCATAACAACCACTTCCACCCCCCTTTTCGAAAAAATAAATAAAAAACGGGTATGCAACGTTTGGTGGTTCGGTATATCTGCGAAGGATTTGAGCATCCAACAGTTAACACTGTATGTGAATCACATGCATATTGGAGACACTAAATCAGTTATGTAACTTAAATATCTAATTCCTTCATAAATTATTTATACTTGATATCGTGTGTGTGCCTGCAAATGTTACACGAAACTGCGCGTGCGCTAGCGGGCGGGTGTTTTAACACATAGCGAGGAGTGGTTCACAGGTCACTTTCGCAAGTTTCGTGAAAAGAAAATAATCAGAACGTACTCTGTACTAACAACCGCCACAAAATAAGAGTGAACAATGTCTGTCAGTGAAGGCCACTATACAGGAAGCAAACTTTGTCCGACTGAGACAGAAGCGGTACGTTGTCCACGATATTTCAAGTGCCGCATGCTTATTGGTCTTCATATAGCACGATGCTTGATATCGGTGTATCAAACACACACGTTTCCATGACAAAACGAATTATAAACTGAACTGAGCTATGCTGAAAATTCACGGAATAACTCACTTTAAAGACCCTGCTTACCCCAGCATTTCAAATATTTCGTTGTTACAGCCAGTGAAAATCAGAGATCAAGTTAATCGGAGCCCCTTCGTAATTATACAGGCATATTCCGGCTCTGTGTTCTCTCACACAAATAATCCTGTTCACAACATTCACTGGTTTATGAACGTACAACAGAATCACCTATCCATTCCGTCACCTACAACGACTATTCCTACTGGTAAACACGCAAAATACTGAACACAAACACGGTCATGATATACATTTTTAGGTACCTAAGAAACACACTATTACACCATAAATTATTTCTGCAGTGTCACCCAGGAGCACAAGTCTTCACCTTCTCATTCACTGCCTATTCAAAAAATCTGTTTCATACCAGAACAATGATTGGTCCTCCACAACACACTGTTCATCTCCAAATGTTACTGTGTATACACATCAGTTTGTAAGGGGCAGTTGTGTACGACAAATCAAACCAGAAACTTTCTAGATATCTCAGACCGGAAATTGTTATACTGGTGCATATTAAGGCATGTAAATATAGTTTATATCTATGTAGTATACCAATGAATGCACACTGATAAAACAACCAAAACACGCACGTAAATTTTAATATATGATGAAGCATATTTTACGAATATGCCTTTGTTGATTTACTATACAAGTGTAAATATAGCCTAATGCAGGGATATGGAACATAAAGAGTAGAAGTAACTGTCACCTACACACCAAACTACACAGCATCACATTTCAAACAACCATTACATATTTTTATTTTAATACATGTAACATGCATCTTTTATTGTAACCAACAATTACACAATTAATATCATAAAATTATATATCACAAGTGCTTCCTTGTATAATTTACACTCCTACATGTTTCGACATTTTATGACATCACCAGGGAGTGACACATCTGCTCCTTGCTAAGTTATACAAGTTCTCAGATTGTAATTGTAGAAATTACAGATTCATAAAATTATTATTATTATTATTAAAATGTTAAAATATGTTACTGTGCTGGTGTGTAGTGTACAACAGACCAGCACAGTAACAACAACTACAAGAGACTGTATATGCAGCCACAAACACACACTGATTGTACAAAAGATTGTAATGTCAAATGGATTTTATTCTATCGTAAACAAGACATAATATTTTAACATTTTAATAATAATAACTTTATTGAATCGTAATTTCAACAGCTTCAATCTAAGAACTTGTGTAGTTTAGCAAGGAGCAGATGTGTCACTCCCTGACGACATAAAATGTCAAAACATGTAGGAGTGTAAATTATACAAGGAAACACTGTTGTGATATATATATATATATATATATATATATATATGCACATACTTTGATATTAATTGTGCATTTGTTGGTTACAATAAAAAAAATTTTAAAAACCATTATGTAGTTGTTACCCACATACCAAATGACCAGTACAGATGTAGTTGTTACCTACCCACCAAACTACACAGTATCGCACCCCAGACGACCATTATGTAGTTGTTACCTACACACCAAACTACAGAGTAACGCACCCCAGACGACCATTATATAGTTGTTACCTACACAACAAACTACAGAGTAACGCACCCCAGACGACCATTATATAGTTGTTACCTACACAACAAACTACAGAGTAACGCACCCCAGACGACCATTATATAGTTGTTACCTACACAACAAACTGCACAGTAATGCACCCCAGATGACCATTATGTAGTTGTTACCTACACACCAAACTACACAGTAACGCACCCCAGATGACCATTATGTAGTTGTTACCTACACACCAAACTACACAGTAACACAC
>Ga0131853_10017558_pt1 | contig 13025 bp, 5 predicted proteins | sample TergutLab28metaG_FD_92764 | JGI IMG/M metagenome (GOLD analysis project Ga0131853, IMG submission 92764) | Labiotermes labralis P1 segment gut microbial communities from Petit-Saut dam, French Guiana - Lab288 P1 (version 2) (version 2) | ecosystem: Host-associated > Arthropoda: Insects >...
AGCCTCTAACAGAAATGAGTACCAGGAGCATTTCCTGGGGGTAAAGGCGGCCGGTGCGTAAGGCTGACAACCTTACCACCATCCTGTGCCGTTGTCATGAAATCTGGGAACCTTAACTTCCTGATACTCTCTGGGCCACTCCAGGCATGTAACGGGACTGCTTTACCTTTGTATAGCTATTGATCGGAGCAAAACGGGGACACGTCACTTAAAGAATATACCATATTTAATTACACACAACAACAAATGCACATAAGTAGTCTTTAATAATCTAAAATTTACATTAAAACGCTTAAAAAGCTCCTACATGTTTCGATCACACGATCATCCTCAGGGAGCATACTTTGTTCCTCGCTAAAGTTACAGTTTAAAACACTCAGTGATTTACTTCGTTTTAAACTGTACCTTTAGCAAGGAACAATGTATGGTCCCTGAGGATGATCATATGATCGAAACATGTAGGAGCGTTTAAGTGTTTTAATGTCAATTTTAGCTTATTAAAGACTACTTACGTGCATTTGTTGCCGTGTTACTTAAATAAACTACAAAATGCACGGTGCAATCATAAAGATAATATACCATATATTTTCCTTTCAGGTGAACCTTTGGCAAGACAAAACATAAAACCATTTCACCCTTTTAAGTAACAGGACAATGAAAGTGGATTAGGGTAAATGAATCTTACACAGAAATTACAATGAGCAAAGGCCAGTTCCTAAAATTTGACATTATATTGCACAGCCATTTAATAGAGGAAAACAAAAGAGGCACGTACGCATTCCGCTTTAATCTTTGACTCTCTTGTGCTCAGTATATCGTTAACTCTCCTTTCGATTACTCACTGTGCCCTTTACCCTTTATATATTACGACCACCTGCCTCCGTTTTATGGCCACTTATCAGAGTGTAATCATATCACTGTGCGCTGATACCAGTTGGTACGGTGCACGTAGCGCTATATAAAGAAAACAAAGCATCGCACTGCTAACTACGTCCATAATACAAAGTTAATGGCTGTCGGGTGAAGACACTTCCTAATTTTATGGGTCCCGAAGTTTCGTTAACGTTCTCACAAACAACAGTGACCGGACCTTATAAAAAAAACCAGGAAAATCCTGCACACAATATCACACTCTCTTGGTGTAAGATTCAATTTAATATTATCTTCATCTTGTACATTGATATTTTACGATCTCAATGTCACATTTAAGCCCAAATTTTTCTCTACCTGCTACATACGACGCCCATTTGGTTTGCAGTAACAATGGTGCTTCAAGGAGACGCATTGCGAAGCTATTCAATTTTCACCTCAGCTCTCTAAACACATACACACTGCGCCTAAATCTAAAGCCCAGAAAACAACTTTCCAAGTCCTAAACATAAATACATAAATAAGTAAAAATATACGTTATTTATAAGCGGCAAGTACTTGAGTATGACAGTAACAAATCAAAACAAATCAAAACTGCTTGAATGAAGAAATAAAAAACAGATTACATTAGGGAAGTCATTGCAACCGTTTCCTATATAAAAGCACAAAGATTAAAATAACCAGAACTACAGTTCTGCTCGCTGATTCATATGGGCCTAAAATGTGGTGTCTCGTGGTGAGGAAAAAACACAGGCTGGCTGTCAGACGACTTCTTCTTGTGGTGAAATAAATACACACTCTCTGCAGGATTCCATTCACTGACATGAGTTTCGAACTAGGATTTCTCGACACAAGGTTCATTCTGTACTTACGGGTGAAGTGTTCCCGTTACAGGCCCGGTGTGGTCCAAAGGCTGGATAGAGGTATATCTCTACTCTTCCATGACCGCGGCACTAGAAGGTGGTGAATGGTCAGCAGCACGCCCCGGCCGCAATTTACCCCCGGGAAAGACCCGGTACCCATTTTACATGAGGGTGAGTGGGCCCCAGGGCCGACTGGAGGGGCGGAAAATCTCGTCCCCACCGGGATTCGATCCCATAGTCAGTCGCTATACCGACTGAGCTACCCGGCTCACTCATTCTGTACTTACTCAAGGTTATTTGTAAGTTGCTCGTGTGATTAACTAGTTACAATAAACAATTAGAGCTGCGTACGATACCAAAATTAATAACACATCATGTCGAAAAATATTGTAATTGAAAATACAATATAAGTTGCATAGACGGTAATAAGCATGCTAAGTAACTACAGTACTTAGTTTCAGCACATCATTCCATCCGAAAGAGCAGATGTGTTAAATCTTGTTGTATTCTTCTTTTCAAGCGTTCCTATGATTTTAATGTCAACAAAGAGCCCTTACATTTCAGACCTAAAGGTTGCATAATAGCAGTTTGTGTTTATTTTGTAGGAAAAACAGAATGAGTTATGACTTCCTTCTCATAACTGTGCTAAACCACACCCCTGTGCGAAGACAATCAACAGGTCCTCACTCACCATAAAGAAGAGCCATTCTATGGCGCTTCATGAAGCAGCGTTCTTCTTCCATGGTAAGAACCGACTCTTTGAACACACTTCACAAGAAGAAGGCTCTAAATTCGACGGATAATATGTCTGCACAACAAGTTCTAATTGTGTCAAGCCACTGTGTGTTGCGCCATAATTCAAAATTAACCCCCTCCCCCTTATATCCGAATAACATTAGGTGTGCTAGTTCTAAAGAACGAGATAACCTAAAAATATTGAAGTGGCAACACGTCGAGGCAGTACCGCTGGTTCTTGCACTGGTGTAAATCGGCCGTAACGTGAAGCTGATTACTTATCTACTTATCTCATAAAACTTACGATTACTTAACAATGTTCTTCTTGTTGTCTGAATACATGCAAAATGGACGGACTGCCGGTTAAGTAAGAAGGCTGTTCATTAAGGTTCAACAGTGCATAAACATCACTGAAAGGTCATTAAAATATTAAATGACGCTCATTTAGTCAATAAGTATAATTTTTTATCTTAATTTCCGAGGGTGATGATGCATTTGTCCCAACTTGGCACGAGTTATAAAATTCCGTCACGGTAGAAATCGGACTGTGGCATTGGCACCTATTCACGAACAGCCACTTTTACTCCCTTATTCTGACGTCGTAAATTCCACAGAAAAGAAGCAGAAAGACAAAATGAAAAAAAATTACTACCGTATCAAAATTATAAATCACGCCGTCCACATTTCGCCTACGATATTTTATTTTTGCCCCAGGGATTGTAAAGAACACCTCTGACGATTTTATAGTGCGAATACTTTAAGATGTAATTAGCGAGGGAGGGGTGTTACTTGCATTCTCGAAATTTTTGACGCCTGCCTGTGTGAAAGATTATTCTCGCCTCGATGACGGAATGTTCTCCAGCGCCATACTGGTAATACGGAGCTACGTATATTTTATGCAATTCTTAAAAAATTTTCAAAAGGGAGACACACGGACAGATGGACATACACTTCAATTCTTAGACATAGTGCGTTTTAATGCCTTGTTTTCGTAATACGTATCACAAAAACTAGACCTGTGGCATCTTATAAATGCAACTTATAAAACCTGGCAGCGTCTTCTTGTTGCAGCAAATAACAAAACAAGCAACGTACATATAACAGAACATTCAGGCGCATTCGGGCAATTGGTGTTGTAGTGGGAAAGCAGTAAGTATTACATATTCTGAGCGTGCATTTGTAGCCTTAGGTATCCAACATGAAACGCGCAATCGTCATTTGTGGCCTGTCCAGTTCTACAGCATTTCCACGTTATCTGATAAAATGGCACAATTTTCGAAAACAAAGTTATGGAACGTGAAATGTGTTTTGATTTTCTCTACATCTTTTGTCTGCAAACATTTATCATCTTAAGAAAAACTGAGTGAGATAAGATCAAAAATGTATATTGGTCTTCATAAAAAGGACCTGTAATTCTTGTCCGATTTTAATGAAACTTGAATTTCCCGACAGATTTTCGAAAAGTATTTAAGTGTCAGATTTAATGAAAATCCGTTCCATGCTGACAGACGTACGGATGGATGGACAGACAGACATGATGAAGTTAATAATTGCTTCTCGCAGTTTTGCGAACGCGTCTTTGATTGAAGTTGTGGTACCCTCAATTTGCGTAAGACTGAGATTCCGAAAAATAAACGATCATTTCTTTCGACAGTTGAAAACGGAAGATACATAGGTACACAGACGGAGAGAAAATAATAAGACAATCGTACATTTCTTCCTGAAAAGAGAGAAACAGACCAACAGTATAATGTGCAAGTAACATAATGTCCTACATAGAAGTGTGTTATCTGACAAGGTGCTACAACATTCGATGATGCAGACCGTGTAAAACATTGAGATCCATTTAGATTAAGGTATAATGCACGTATTCTTACGCACTTTTACAAATATCAAAGGGCGTACTGCGTGTAAAACACCCTGTAATACGTCAGATAGGGTAAGTAACGTAACCGTAGTCATGGAGACCGTCTAGCCTGATCAGGCAGACGAAGGGGTAAAATTGTTTTCTGAAAAATATTAATGCCTTGAGATTAAAATAAAATGTTATATTACGTGTAAAATATCGATTCCAATCGGTCTGATGCCTGTTCGCCTCTCTTAATGAACCAAATTATCGTGTCTGTTTTCAGTCTTAACAATGTCAGTTATGGGTAAGAAATATAATTAATATAATAATAATAATAATAATAATAAATTGATTTTATTATTACTATTTCACACAGCTTTTTATTAATTCAGTCAAAGTCTAAGGATATGTAACTAGTCTGGAATAACCTTACGATTACAGGGTTCATTACACTTGAACATATATTTAAAAAAATAGAATTTATGTTATCAAATTCACCAGTGCAACTTTTCTAATGTTATTGCAGATCTAGATTCTGAAATGCAAAATATGAAGGACAGTTTATTCGAGACGAAGGAATGAAGCTGGGGTTTCCCTCTTATTGCGGAGCCTGGCATCACGTCCCTGTTAGCTTACAGTATCTACTCATTTATCTTATCTGTTCTCAGAGTAGATGGAAAGCCGTAAAGTTAAACATACCGGGAAGTTAGTTTGGTTTAGTCATTTCAGCAGGAACTTTCAGACAGCCCAGACATTTAATGGCTGAGGCATTACTGTGATGAACCAGCCAGGAATTATTTCACGTAGAATAATTGCATTTACTGCTTGGATCGTTGAGGTATTCATAAAAGTAACAACCACACAAGCTGCGCAAATGACATGAGCTCGTTTTCATTTGTTAAAAATTCACTCGAGATGCGACGTCCGAATAGGCGATAAAGTATGTCCGAATTATGAGAGCTGGTGATAATCTTACTGCAATCAATTTAGATGATCAGATTTTGAGCGCTGGTGACAAATTGTCAATATTGCGAATATGACATTATCCAGGTGATTACTCCCAATGTTTTAAATAACCACAGTTGTTACTGTTCTGACTCCAAACGACAGCTGATGGTGTCGCAGGTGTACATAGTGATCTTCATTACACAGTATACGATAAAGTTTATGCTATATTTCTAAAAAAAAAAAAGTCAAAAGTTTATATAATTTTAGAGTCACAGTCGCTTTCTTGGCGAGAAGAAAAATTAGCTCATCTACTGGAGTATGTGCCATTGGAAACGCGACAAACCGTGTGGTTACTGTGAGACAGCTCGTGCACATTTTAGGCGCGAAACAAAGTTCGTAGTTTTCTTATTTTTTACTGCCCAGATTAATGGACAGGATAAAACGGATCAGTTTTGTGGAATCCGGGATCGCTCGATCTCACTCCTGTTGACGTCGATCTATGGGGTCATGTGAAGGGCATGGTATGCTGCAGATGAGTCAACACGCGGTACGAACTTTGGCCTATAACTGAAGCGGCTGTGACAATAAAAACAACACAACACATGCCTGAGTGTCTCAGCCTGCAGCGTCACAGGGCCCATTAGTACCTCCAGACCAATGAAGAGAAGTTGAAGCAAATACTGTAAGTATTTTGCCCACGTTAAAGGTGATGATTTATACGTTGACATCTGGTAGCTGCAGTAAATAAATTCACTTCTAAATCACTTCTATTTCTTCACTGAATATACTAATGCTTCCCTCAGTCACGGCAACAAAGCAATTGTAACCACAATATTACATGAACTTTTCCCTCCTATTTAGGAATGGAATACGAACCTTGTACTTGTTCACAAGTGTGAATCAAACTATATATAAATCTCGTTCTTTGATCCCGTCAAACGGCAAAACCAAATCAGATCGGCTATTGGTTTTCCAAATAGGAAGTCTTTCTCATTGGTGAACTTGTTGGATGTAAATTTCAACAACCTGGGCCGAAGGGTTTACTAAACTCACATTCCGAAGCGACTGAGCGAAAGTCAAGAGTTACTTGTTCTCGATCATGCAGAGAAAAAGCCTTTTTTTTTTTATGGGATATTCCCTCTTAAGAACAGATGGCATTTTCGCCGAACAATCAACTGTTCTCAGAATTTTTACTTTCCTGCTTACAGAACGAAAAAGAGCTAGTTAGAAACCTCTCACCAAAGTTCAGGATCTATCTAGTCGAAGTTAATTGCTTTAGTTGTGAGTGGAGTAAGTATACTGTTCTTGTTAAGCTTCCGCACTTGTCCAGACCGGTCCTGGGGCCCACCCAGCCTCCTGTACAATGGGTACCGGGTCTTTCCCGGGGGTAAAGAGAGGCTGGGGCGTGACGCTGACCCCTTACCCCTTTTTAGTGCCGTGATCAAGAAAGAGTAGAGCTATACTTCTACTCCCCGTACGAGCCGTACGGCCTGTACAGAGTCTGAGTGCCTGTACAAGGGTGCACTTTACCTTTTTACCTCTTGTTAGGCAGTAAAGTGTATTCTCATTTCCTCAGTGACATTTCCTACATACTGGGATAACATACAACGAGATATAATATTCTGAATTTAATCAGAGTTTTAGTGACGCTGTATTAGCTCTTTTAATTATTTGAAATGTAAGTGACCTGGTTTTGAGATTATGTTTGTTCCATTAAGTCTGTCGTAAGTCCCCAACAGCTTAAGTGTAGAGGAAACAGGACAGACACTAATTTCTGGTGAAATAATGTGAAATGCCAGCTTGATGCAACAAGGTAATTTTATTGATGTATTCTTAGCTCGACATGTTTCGGGCGCATACGCCCATCATCAGGCGCATTAGATGTTGAGTGGCAGCATATGGTTTTCTGCATCGAGTTTATGGATGGGTGGTGGTCTTGAGAGCCGCTGCGTAGGCCGTGTGTACGGTGCGGATAGTGCCGTGCAGTGCAATGTTGCATCAAGCTGGCATTCCACATTATTTCACGCGGAAGATGCACAGTCGAACAACCCACTAGTTTCTGGCCTTTGTTTTTGTGAATGGTCTAAAGAATAGTTAACGCTTTGCTTGAATCTTCAAGACTTCTGTTTGGACCAACAATGATTTTACAGCAATATCGGAGTGCATGGAAATGGATAGATGTAGGGGATGTAGCGGGTGATAGGCCACAAAGGAATCAGAAATTTGATTATAATACGTGAAATTGGGCATAGCAATAATGTTAAAATGCAGGTAAATTGCTGTTAACTTGTGCTATAAGAAGAATAAACTTAAGCGTTTATTTAAAAATAGCTTATTATACATGAAAACACACATAGAAATAATAGCATATAGGTGTAACGCAAGTGGATAGTAATATATATATGTATATATATATATGAATAATAATGTTAATTGAATTACTATATTATTATATACGAAGGTACAGACACAGCAATAACATCGTAGTAACTGCAGATGGGTTTTATTAAGGACTGTCGGAGGGATACAACACAAATGAGTTACTTACATATTATACGTGATATCACATGTCAGTAACATAAGAAACCAGAAAGAAACTCAGAGGCGAAGAAGGATTAAAATTATATTACTGAATGGTGATCAATGGTGAATCACACACGTGTAGTCAATAATAATACTAATATACTTCTACTACTACTACTACTACTACTACTACTAATAATAATAATAATAAATGATCAAACATAAAATTATAAGAAATTGGTACAGCATAGAATAGAGTAAATTAGGGAGGAGGGCGGCAACTCTGTGGACCTTGCACTTGGACCTTTTCCGATCTTTTGTTAATTCCTTTGCTGAACCTCTCAATAGCCTCGGACGTTGAAAAAAGGCCAGTACCTTGCTGGCGAATATGTCAGCAGTCAACTGGATGCAAGAAATGACGGCCCTAGTGCTTAAATCTTACTACTGCCAATGTCTCCCAGTCACTAAGAATATGTGAGGTCATTTGAAGTGCCTGTTGACGTGCATCGCAAAAGGTATTATCAACCAGAACCATTTTCAACAGATGTCTTTTAATAACAGTGCCCTGTTAGTAGTTCGGTCATTATTTTTAGCTGGTTTATGTCCTAGTTGAGTAAATCCCCAGCTTTTAAACCAGAGGACCTCTAAGGAAGACCTTAGCATGCTTTTATCCATTAATGGACTGCCAATGGTCCTCGCCTTTTCAAATCGTCCGATCGCTCCCCTGGCAACAGTTTCAGATACGCCAAAGGTAGGCACAGTTCCAAATGGAAAAAATTAATAAAGAAGAAGATTCAAATCAATAGGTAAGGTAATGTGATCCCGTTACAGGCCCGGTGTGGCCCAGAGGGTGGGTAGAGTTATAGCTCTACTCTTCCATGACCGCGGCACTAGAAGAGGGTTAGTGGTCAGCAGCACGCCCCGGCCGCAGCTAACCCCCGGGAAAGAACCGGTACCCATTTTACTGGAGGCTGGTTGGGCCCCAGGGCCGGTCTCGACGGGTGGAAAATCTCGTCCCCACCGGGATTCGATACCGGACCGTCCAGCCCGTAGTCAGTCACTATACCGACTGAGCTACCCGGCCCACCAAATCAATAGGTACGTAACTATAATTGTTTGGAGTAAGATATTTGCATATAATATTTCGGGGTAAATAATATAGCTACAAGGCTAATGAAATTTAGTCACATATGTAGGAAAATTTTTTTTTTGTCCAATGCCACCACATGTCCTTGTGGACTTCGTGGTCCTCCCTCCTGGGCATGGAAGGAGTGTAACCGACTTCTGAGGTTGGGACGCCCATGTGGCGCAGTTACGTTGTCCCGATGATGTGAGTAGTGATAGAGGAAGATGTAGCGCCAGGAGGGCCCTTAAGCCTAAATTCTACTAACCTACCCAGACCATGGTCACCGTGGGAATCCTCCCCTTCTGGAAAAATTCCCATGGTAGAGCCGGGAATCGAACCCGGGACCTCATGATTAGTAGTCAGAGGCTCTGACCACTAGACCACGAGGCTGGTCATGTAGGAAAAAATTGAAGTGATAGAGTAGAAGGAAAATACGTAGAAGTTACATACAACTACGGTTATATCAGCTTTAACCTACAGCAATAAAAAAGAGCTGCTGATACTGCAGATGGTCCTTTCACTTCAGGAAGCCAGGTGATAGGGTATTGATTGAAAGTAGTTTAGGTGATTCGACAGCTGAAACTAGTAAATCAGGGTTATCGGGCGTTGCATTAGTGAGGCGAAGGGTGAAAGTAGTACAGGTGTTTACTTTGTCAATGAGAAGTCAATTTTTGCTCTCTGCCGAGTGGAAAGATATAAAGGGTCTCGGCCCAGTGCAGCGACTTAAGACGTCACCAGGACCTTTCAGAGTTAAACAGACCGTAGAATTTGTGGCTACAATTCCTTTGAAGGGAACTCAACCCATGCTATCTTGAAAAACACACACAGCGCCACCGACTCAATCAATGCGGCGACTATAACTTTATTTACTCTGTTCAAGGAATAATGTGTTAGGGTTTGTTTGCATGCTATTAAAATGCTGGAAAAGAAGCAGGATCGAGTGACAGAAAACGCAGAGACAAAAGTTCTCAGAAATATGACCGGTTATGTATTATAAAACCAAATTACAAACGTAAGGAATTAAAAAGTAATGGAATAAACATTCATTCCGTAGTCGGTCTTATAATAGGTTCATAGCCTCGTCCAAAGGGCGTACTCTACAATATACAATCTAGCGTTTCCTCGTTCAATTTACAGTATCTTCTCCTTTCCTTAATGTCATCCAGTAGACGCTTATTTCTTCTTTCTCGTCTTGTAGTCACTTCTATCAAACCCTCTATCTTTCCTTCAGTAACGTGTTTTAGCAGGCAGTTCCTATGCGACCAAATTGAGATAGCCTTCCACCTGTTTGTTGTAGGTAGGATATTTGTCCCATGGCCTGTATGCAGTACTTTTCCATATCTCGCACAATCGGTCAAACTGATCGTCTCCATCCTACTCCAGCACCACATTTCAAAACTTTCAGGTATTCTCATCTGCTTTTTGAAGTGTCCAGATCTCAGCACAATATAAAGCTATGCTCCAAATTTAGCAATTTACTAATTTCTTCCTTAGATTTCAGTAAAATTTGCTGGTGAAAAGTCTTCTTCCTGTTGATTGCTGTTGTTGCCATGGCAATCCCGGATTATTTTCGTATGTATACCTTGCATCATTTATTACCGTGCTATTCAAACAGTTGAAAAATTCACATTCTCCGGATTTTATTGATCTATTATAAACTGCGTGGGCCGAGTAGCTCAGTCGGTATAGCGACTGACTACGGGTTGGACGGTCCGGGATCGAATCCCAGTAGGGACGAGATTTTCCGCCCGTTCAGACCGGCCTTGGGGTCCACCCAGCCACCTGTAAAATGGGTAACGGGTCTTTCCCGGGGGTAAAGTGCGGCCGGGGCGTGTTGCTGACCACTCACCCCCTTCTAGTGCCGCGGTCATGGAAGAGTAGAGCTATACCTCTACCCAACCTCTGGGCCACACCGGGCCTGTAACGGGATCACTGTACCTGTATTATAATCTGCACTGGGGATGATTGCCGTGGGATTCTATATAATTTTTTCACATAAATTTCCATTCCACGGTATATTTCAATTTCATTTACAGAATAAATACAATTAATTTAAATAATGATTCGACTATTATTAGAAACTGCTAGCTACATCTGGGGGAAAATGGAACCTCAGTATATCCAGAGGCAGATAATAAATTGTACATCTAAAGCAAACAGTCTCGTTGCACGGTCGAAAATACCGTAAAGAGATGCACACATCCCATTTCTGGGATCGGGAAAACCAACTGATGCTAAGAAATATGAAGATGAAACTCGGTTCCTTCTGCAAGAATTCAGTTTCCATTATCAAAATATGTGAACATGAGACCACAGTCAAATTACATTCCGTACCATTTCACGTTAATATTGAACATTTTCCAGTAGAATTTTAGATGATATATTTAGAGTGTGATATCAAAACTGAAATTGGTTAAGGGCGAATCTATAAATCGACCGGGGGACGAAAGATTGGAAAGCTGCCTGCAGGCTTCTGCTTCTCATGTACGTCCAGATATTAAGAAGGAGCGACAAGCTTCTCATAGACTATTACATTTTTAAAAATAAAGTGTAAATCGTAACGAAAGTATTCCAACCATTTTGACCACATCAAAAAAACATATTTTGTTGCTCAAAAATTTAAAGTAACTTTTGTTTCAATAACTTCATATGAACACAATAACGGCATAAACAAATGCAAACATGTGTACACAAATCCGTTAATACATAGGATTTTAAGATTCATATGAATCTGTTGATGCCATTATCCTATTGACATTCGATTAATGCAAGGATCATGGATCATAAAAATGTTAACATCGCTTGAGCTACGGCCCGAACAAAGCTTGAGAATTTCAAAATTTCCTTAATACAAAACGGGCTCTTCAATAGTGTTGTTACTGACGATTTAAGCATTTAATAAATCATATGACTTCTCGTCATTTTGAATTTAACATTCATATATCCGTGCATCGCTAGTATATTTTCAGAGTACAACCAACAAGAAGCGACGTTTCTTAATTTATCTCAGTATTCAACCAACTTGATACACAAAATTTGTTTCACAATAAGTTTTATTTCATGCCTATAAGTGTGATGATACCAGAGGCTGTGTAATGCAATTTTGACCTCCTGATGATGAGCACATGTGCTCGAAACATGTAGAGGCATGAAATAAAACTTATTGTAAAACAAATTTTGCGCATCAATTTGGTTAAATACTGAGATAAATATACTGAGATGCACGGTCAGCAAAACGTCAAAAAAAAGTTTCTTAACTTATTTATTTCTGTAAGATGCTCCACATGTTTCAGACGGTTTTTCCGTCCACCATCAGGAGCTCAGAACTGCACACACAGCGTCAGGTATTTGTCAGAACAATACTGCTACCTGCCGCTAGCCTGGCTGGGATGGAACATCCAAGCCAGTGACGCTGTATATGCAGTTTTGAGCTCCTGATGATGGACGGAAAAACCGTCAGAAACATGTAGAGCGTCTTACAGAAGTAAATAAATGAAGAAACGTCGCATCATGTTGGTTGTACTCTGCGAATATCGTCATTTTGAATTATTATCTGATGATACAAAATAGTTGCATATGTATTTGATGTTTTTTTATTTTATGGGAAAATTTAATTGATGTGTTAATTATTCTATTTAATTACACGTTTGGATGGCAACCATATTCTTAAATAGAAGGAGTATTTTGAAATTGTACCAAACACTTATAATTTTACAGTGTCATTTGTCAAAGAGCTGCATCGGACTTGGCAGTAAAAGTCACGATCCCTCCTTGATTAAAAAAGTTGAACAACCTATGGCTCTTGAAGAATATGAGACCAACTTGATGTCACTAGTTATTATGTTTTATTTCACTTCTTCTATGCTCAACATAGAAGAAATGAAGTGCTTCAGCCTGCTTGCTACACGGATACCACGCCAACCCAGCCACACCGAAATTCCAACACACATCGAAACCAGAACACACGAATAATGTGGTGATACAATAGAAAGTCGCAGGCTCCTGATGATGGATGTATTAATGTCCGAAACATGTTGAGCATAGAAGAAGTGAAATAAAACATAATAACTAGTGACATCAAGTTGGTCTCTTATTCTTCAACTATCAAAAT
>Ga0131853_10017561_pt1 | contig 13025 bp, 12 predicted proteins | sample TergutLab28metaG_FD_92764 | JGI IMG/M metagenome (GOLD analysis project Ga0131853, IMG submission 92764) | Labiotermes labralis P1 segment gut microbial communities from Petit-Saut dam, French Guiana - Lab288 P1 (version 2) (version 2) | ecosystem: Host-associated > Arthropoda: Insects >...
TGCTGTTGCTGTTGCTGCTACAGTGGGCGGTGCATCACACGTGGTACAGTTCAATGAATAACTCATTCACTTCCTGTTTAACAGTGCCTTAACGTGGCGAGACACTGCATTACAATCCCGCACCTAACTTCAGCACCCTCTAATCAGTGCATTCTATACAGTCGTCCTAGACAACGCATAAAATGAGGATTTCTGACTACCGAATTCGAACCAGAGACTGAATGAACGGATGCCTAAGACGACAAAATGACAAATTACCGGGACACGTAACACTTCCGGCGTGTTTGCATTGCTATAATCTGTAGACTGCAAATTCGTAAATAATCTGACAAACACTCTAAAATACCTTGAATTTAAACGCGCCTTGCCCCGTTTTGAGTAATACACAGCAAGTATATCTGCCTTTTACGCATCCTAGCAACAGACTACAATCTGTCACGACAGTCATTTTTTGTATTAGATAATTCCTCCGTATTTTAGGAACGAATGTGTTACGTCGCAAACAGTGCGACAGTATGCCACATTTACGCAGTCTTCACCCAAATGCCTGTTTTGTCCGAATTTAACCAGCATTGGAATGTGTCAACAAATACTTGTGTAAATCCTCCGTACAGAGTTCCACAATAACCAGTCCAGTACGAGTTGAATTATTCCATCCGAATGGACTCCACGGAAAGACGGACAGATGTACCCTATAGACATGCCTACCGTGGTCGATCTTAATAAGATACATTTCGATCGGATGAACTGAATATTATTTAACGACGCGGCATCAACTTCAGACATCACCTAAGGTAGAACGACTGTGTGAAATCGTTCATGACGCATTCGTAAACGCCTGGCACTACGAAACGCCAAAGAAAGTTCATCTTGATGGCGCGTCGCGTCGGATTCGTATTGAGAATATTCACCATACACGTCAGAAGCGTTACTAATTCATAAACCTTTTTTTCCATTCATGGAAAATGAAAACGTAACGAAATACAGCCATTAGGAATGGCAGCTCCATTACGGCATGCTGCTCTCAGCAAACACTGCCACTTGCCAACAGTGTTCATGGCTGTACAATGACTGCCTACAGTCCAGATCCCGTACCATGAAACTATGGGTGGAGAAATATATCGTGAAGAGGAAGGAAAAAGGGAGGCGCACTGTATGATCCCAGTTGACGTTTTACGGCACGAGATGTAAGTGAAATACTCCAGTCCCAAATACATCGACCGTTAGAACACTGGAAACCCGCACAGTCACTCTAATGTTAGTGATAAATGCTTTTGCACAGGTAGTATTTGCTGAGTCATATATCCTCGCCAGGCGAATATCTACCCCACCCCATCCCGCCCGCATTCCTTTGATACCGTCAAAGTCACTAGTTAACGGAAATAAACAGTAGTTCGGGTTAAAATAAAAATGCCAGAATTTTCAACTCTTAATCATGTATACGGTCAAAAACATTCCCACACAACACACACAAACGTTTTATTTTCTTACTGTTTTGCTTCCATTAAGCGACTAAATAGTTCGTGTTGAACAATACGTGTTTTCCCTTTGCCACCTCTGCGACGCTATGGCTTAACAGGGCCAACTGGTGAGGAGACAGTACATAGTTTTAGGGGCATGTCATTGCGAACCTCAAAAATAGGGGTGCGAAAGGGCGTAACAAACCCCAGATCCTTTGAAGACGTCTAGTAACATAAATTTATCATATTCCTTCCTTCAAAATTTGTATCTGTGAATGGTGCATTACGGTTTTTGATTTGCTTACGACAAACGTAAACGATTGTTATTAAAGGATCTATCGCAAATTCACGTATTTTAACACGATAGTAATGATCACATGCACATACTAATACTAGTGCTCTACAATAGGCGGGCAGGCGCTGTCCTCAGAAGCAAGTTTGTCTACATATCAGAGGGGGTTACGCATGGCTACTCAGAATTATCATCACGAACTCCACGCAACGTGAAATTGGTGTCGAGATTACAAAACAAACTAACCGTAAATTAACAGAAATAATTTGAAGTTTGAGGTAACAGAGGTGCATTTCACGAACCGACTGTAGCGCCCCTCCCTCAAAAAATACTGAGACAGGGAACTAAGCGAACGGCTAACTACACACAGCAACACTTTTCAGTACCACATATGAGAAAGAAACTAGACAGCGTACTTGGAAATCCTTCGGTTTATTTCCAGACATTAGAAGTCAGCTGTGTTCACATCATTACGGCTGAAATATCATAGCATACGAAAATCTGGTATATAAATATCAAGCCTGACACTGCAACAGGTTTCAATGCTTTCATACAACAAAGGGTGTAGCTCAAAAAATTACGAATGGTTTAGTTTTATAATTAAATTCTGCAAATTACGACGGACAGCAAAGCAGTGTCCAGCCCGTCATTTACTGTGATTGTGAACATACGCAGCTTCATCCTTCCGTTCTCTCTGTTGTTTATTTAGTGACCTGACTAAAGAATGTCGATAGCATATGATTTAATACGAACATACAGCAATGGATGTACAGCTGAAGGGAGAGAACAGATTACTCTCAGACCCAACTCTTCTTATGCCACTTCGTCTGTCACAAATACCACACGGACGGCCCTGCAAATGAACCTGAACCTCCGCGATGAGTATCCGGCGTCCTATCACCTGAATTATGACACGGACCAGAATTTTCAGTACGCCTTTGTACTACTTTCCATTACAAGTATTAAGAAGAATCACGAACGTCCTTTTCTTAACACCAATCCTTTCAATTGTGCAGCATGCGTCTTTATAACAAGAGTAAAAATGAATCCACAATCGTTTAAGGCAGCAACAATTATGGTGCATACCATGGCTGAAAATATTAGAATATCAAGCACAGTTAATAAAACACAACAACTAACTCTACACAAGTTATTATTTAATCAGAAAACTGAGTAATCAACACCACACTTTAAACACTTGTATTACCATGGAAGTCCTCAACCTTATTACGATCTCAGAAGTTACATGTCACACAGTTCATTCCTAATTCGACAGTTTCTATCGTTACTATGGCAACATAGCAGTGGGGACTCTGCAAACGAGTACGAGTTATGTCATCCTTTCCATCCCTTTACCACACAAGAACCAGTACATTCACACCGCCCCAATGTAATGCAACACCAGGAAGGGTGCTTATAAACTATAAAACACAAAAAACAAACAAACAAATAAATACAACAATTATAAACACATACCTATTATGTACTACGTTGTAAAGTATGTGCGTATGTAAAATATGTATTATGCGTGTGCGTGTTAAAAGTTAAACGGTTAAACGTTACTTGACGCAACAGTTAAAGTAGGCGTTTTTGTTTTGTAAGCAAAGAATCAAAGACTTTAACTAGATGTTACACAGAATAACATATTGAGTGTATTTAATATGTGAAATGAAATGAATTTGTTGCAGTACTAAATTTTCCTGTAGCTAAATCCTTTAATAAAAACGTTCAACTGATCAAGGTATCCATTAAACACTGGAAATTGCATACTTTATGGGTAAAAAAACCCCGCAGCCCGCAAGTACGTGTCGTTTTACAGCAAATCAAAAAATAAATGTTGCAAGAGTGATAGTCGAATGCTCTTTATTGTGAAAATAACTAAGATGAACGCTGGATATACTTAAGTACTCCAGGAAAGTTACTCATGACGAAAGAGGACGTTCTTAAAAAATGACAGTTGGTCAAGAAGCTCTCTACGTTTAAGGAACCTCGTTGTGTTCAGTAGTGTGTTCAAAAAACCATGTCAATGGAACGCATACATATGTCTCTACAGTCTTCGATTCTGAAAGTGGACGACATGAAAACTCTTATAAATTAGGAATGTCGTAATAACCAAAATTTTTTTCGAATTTATTTTTCACTTAACTACTGCACCTACGATCTGAGAACAGAGAAACCCAATCGCATAATTTTACACAACAGGCCATATCCGATTTCATGAAAGCGTTTACAAAATTAATTAACACTGACACGGGCAACAGACGTCTGCACGTGGGTGCACGTGGTTATATTTCCATTTTCGAAAACATCCTGCAACCGAAGCAACTTAGTGAGTCACCACTGCTAAGGTCCATACGTACACGTAATAGCACTACCGCAGTCCAAGACACCCAGCACCGAGCAAACTACAGTGCAGGCAACATTCCCTCCAGATGCACCACTAGACCACCACCAACTCCCACCACTACTGTACAGACTGGAATTCAAGTTCGGTTGGCAGCACTGCTCCTTCATTATGCGTCCCCGAAACAACAGGAGTACTAAAAGATGAAGGGGGCAGTAACACAGCTGTAATGGATATATGTGAAATGCAATGTCTAACAATAAATACTAAAATACACAATGTACATCATAAGTTATGAAACAATATCTACAATAATTATTTGCTGATGAATTACACAACTTTTTCGCTAAACAGTTTTCGCGGTTCTGGGGGGTCAAACCTCCGTATGAATTATGTAACTGTTATGAGCGTAATCACTTATCCATTAAGGCAAATGGGTGGTATGGTGGTAAAATGCATTAATAAATTCATAATTCGATACTTAAATTCTCAGCTTCACGCTCCTATCTTTTTACCACAATAAAGTCACCTGGTCCCCACAGGATAGGAAAGCGGAACCACTAGAACCAATCTCACACAGGCTCGTGGCCAGTAAATGAACCTTAACTGAACCTTGTCCATATGAAACATGAAGTAAACTATCTTACTTACTACATGGAACAGGGTCCATCTTGAGAACCAGTCAGCCACGAAATTCCCCGCATTTTATGGAACCCGAAGATTAATTACCGAGTTTAAACAGCCCGCCACCTGTCCCTATCCTGAGCCACATCAAACCAGTCTATGCCCCCCATCTCACTTCCTGAAGATCCATTTTAATATTATCCTCCCATACACGCCTGGGTATTTCCGTTGGCCCATTTCTCTCCGGTTACCACCAAAACCCTAAACTCACCTCTCTATTCCCCAATACATGCTACATGCTCCATCCATCTCATTCTTCTTGATTTGATTACTTTAATAATGAGGTAAGTTTAGCTAGAACAGAAAGACATCTTTAATGAAGACCCCAACACTTTTGTCCACCAAAATGAAATGAATTTTGAATACAAGTACTGTACAATGACGAAGTCTGTACTGGCCTTTTTTTTTTAACAATAACTAAGAGTGAAATTTCGGCACGTAATATGATGCGGGGGTCAAGACACACGGAACATTTAGTTATGGGCTTTCGGCGAGACAGCAAGTTTCAAACAGATTTATTATTTCACGTGGTAAAAATACCGAGTACCTTACGTCGACATTTACTCTCAGTGCATTATATTTACATAGAAACTACCGGCGTGGTGAGCCATGTGTGATACTATCATCTACCTTTGATTATATTCAGTTCTTCAACCATTCTCCTCACAAGACTGAACAGCTTAATTCTTAACTGTTCCTAATCATATACAGGGAAAGGGCATAAAAAATACGACTAAATGGGTAGTAGTAGTATTACTGTTTATCAGTAATACTACGTATGCTAGTAATGAAGTAGTACGCGAGGTAAGTGGAAGAAGCTACATTCAGTGCTCAGTCCCAGAGCAGTAAGCCGCCACATAAGGATTCAATAATTTCACTGAAGGTAGCGACAACGAAGGAGAACGATTAGTGTCCCTGCTCCTAACTGTCCGAAATTTAAAAAAAAAAAAAAAAAAAGTGTAGTCTATGAATGAGTTATTAACGTAGAATATTTTACATAGCCGGGCATACAATGTTTAAAATGGGAATCGTAAATATGGAATTGAGAAGAAAATAAATCGCCTCAAAATTCCAGCAACGAAGAGCAGAAAGGGGTGTCGTCTTCAGCGGAGCTAGTGTAATTAATGGACAAGTTCCTGACCAGACTGGGTCGTCGAGGTTCGACAATGGGTAGAAATTCTTCTCTGCCATCAAATCCAGATTGGCTCTGGGGTTCATCCTACATCCTACTCCAGAAGCACCGAGGTCCTTTTCGTTGTGAGTAAAGCGGCTGGAGCATGAAATCTATGAACGGCCCCGATCTACAGTGCCGAGTGAATTCGCAGAAGTTTGACTTCACTGCTCAAGGCGTCATCAAGCCACCGTTCTGCAGTTGGCAAACTTTACCCTTCAGTATCAACAGCCATAACGAACTCCACGTGCAAGTCTTCGCCGCACGAAGAATAACTATACGAATGGGAAAAAATATATATCGTCTTCAGAAATGTTAAATACTTGTCTGGGGGCTACAACAATGGATGCATGTACAAAATGTCTTCATCTTCAGTCATAAAGTTGGCCAAGTGGAGCTTCATTCCAAAAATAAAGACACTGCGTACATTGGGAACGTCGGTAACTTCCGAATCATCATTCGGCACGGCTAACGTATCAGAACGCATAAATCTTCAGCAATAACATTGTTAGTGATGTTAATTTTCATACTTATTCGACACAATAAGGACCTCACGTCATGTTTACCACCATCAATGTAGGTAAAGATATTTATGATCTGTAACATGTAAGGTGGGTAATGAAATGTAACTTGAAATACATAACGAACTGCACGTAGGGAATTTAAGCGCACAAACACAGTTCCCAAGACTAGCCCCACAACATTCCAAACTATTCTAATACACTGAGATAACAAGGGAATAATTAAAAACTGACTGTTATAGGAAATTAATAATCAAACTTCATTAAAAAATCAGTCAATAAATAATGTCAGAGACAAACATAAACGAATTACGGCTACAATTAACAGCAAAAATTAATACATAAAGATTCCCAAACTTCGTCATAGGCCAACAAATTAACAATTATGATTTAAAACAGCAACAACATGACACAAAACTAAATTATCGCTAAAATTATTTGCAAAAACAAATAAATCAGGCCTACAACACGTTACAGTGTAACAAATAACCACTAAATTCTTACTAAATCATAGTATTATAGACGGTATGAAATAAATAAATAGACATTAAAATTAACCACAAATAAACACATGTCTATAGTAGTGAATCAACGCCTTACAAGCTGGGCCCTGCTGAAGTAGCACGGTGCAGCCTACCGAACCAGTCGCATCCAGTCTGAAACACTGCAAGTCTAACGATACAGGAGTGCGAGTCGGGAGGGCTAACCTGATGCAGCTAGGAGGGGCCCCAGCCTCTTCCAGTCCCCCGGACTAAGTCCCACCCCCGCGGCAGCCGCTGCCGCCGCAGCGGCGGCTGGAGTCGGTGGACTTGCGGCGGCGGAAGCACTGCCTCCGCCCGTGGACGGCGGAGGTGCCCCTGGTGAAGTTCGCAGTCCCAACCCCAGCCCTCTCCAGTACTCACCCATCGCACCCGCCCCCTTTGGATCCAGCTGGTAAGGAGGAATCCCCATGTGGGCAGGGGGAGGCTGTGTCAGGTGATCCCCGTTATGGCAGAAGAAGGGCAGCGTTGCGCTGGGGTGAGTGGGGGCCAGACCCATCTTGCTCGCCTGCAACACAAAATAAATTCAGTGTGAGACGCAAGGCTCTGACGATGGTAAACGTAAGCTAGTAGTCACCTGGGATGTATGACATGCATCTTGGCAGACGGTCACCAGGGTTTCGAAGGAATAAGGTACCCCTACGTTCGAGGTTAGGGATATTACGGATGAGGGGCATAAAGTGATGTGAGTGTGGGGGCTGGGACGTCACTTAAAAATCTACTATCAATCTACGCAAGACCGCATTCCAGAAGACCAGAGTTTTTTTTTAATCACGTACATAATTAACGGTCCTGCAAGCACAAGGAACGGAAAACAAACTGATATGGCCGGTTTATTACAATATAGCACGCCAGCTAGGCTGGTTTAAAAATCCAACTCTTGCGTCTAAGAAAACATACCGCCACCTTGCTAATGAAACAATTCCATTAATGGTGGTTACGGAAAAAGTCGTTGTAGACATCCCAGACAACTCAAAACTGCATTGTACTTACTGAAGTTCTTGGTTTAGCGGCAAGGAGACTACTCGTGGGGAGCTGGGCTACAATCGGATAACTGAGACCAGTTATCCCGACCGAAAGAGTTTCCTCAGCCGTAAGGATAGCATGCCTTGACTATCCAGCTAACAGCATTTGTAATACATTATAAGAACGTAGGAGCAGCAACGATGCAACGGCATTTTTCATTACTATTAATCACCCTTCAAAGCGTGTGAGTTATATTTGAATGAACCATCTGTTTTCAAATCATAAAATTCTACATTTTGCCAACCTTGTGTATTTATTCGTGTAGTATGATTCTGAAAAAATAACAGTAAAAACTGACCTAAACAGCACTGACCGAACTGTGCGTTAGTAACAAAATAGTTCTCGATCCGTAAAATCCACATGTACTGGGGGCCTGAAAGCATTAATACTTTTATCGTTATTTTTTTGGTCTTCGTTCCGGGATCACGTTGTAGTGAAAAGCAAAGAAAGGAAACGCAGTAATGCAGTGCACCGAACAAGACGTATGATATGTACACAATCTGTTGGGTTCCCTTAGATCTGCCTTTTATCAATAATAATACACTTATGCTGATGAAATAACCGTACGACTTGCAGGGTCCCACCGAACAGGAACGTCAACTACAAAACAATCCAGCTATCACGTCAAGAACAATCCGACAAACATACGGTTGTCAGGTGTCTCTTCCGCCTGAGGTAATAAGAAACCCAGGACAGTCAGTGCCACAAGTGCCAGCAACTAACACGAACCTACCGAAAATGCCTTTTACGCAAATGGCAATATTAATCCAAGGTTTACCGGACATGCCTGTTTAGCTAGTGTGATGATGTCTCGGACCACCAGCAGAAGCGCCGGATCCAGGGGCTCTGTCTCCATCCACAGCAGCGCTTGCGCCAAATGATCCGCCGCTTCCGCAGGAGTGGGCACTCCAGACACCGCCTCCTCCGAGCCATCATCCTCAAGCTCAGTTTTGACAGTGTTCTGGGGAACGTCCGCAGACCCGCAATCCAAGGCCCACGTTGCCAAGTCATCATCAGTCACTTCCAGACCAAGGTCATGCGAGAGCCACTGGAGTTCGAGCAGCATCATGCGATCTTCTTGCGCATGTGCAGGTGACGCCCCAGATGATGATAGAACTAGACTGCGGGCCGGTGCGTCGGGGCAGAGTCCTGGTTCATCGTTAGTCAAGGAAGCTACTCTCTCCCAGCACCTCAAAAAGGTCTCGGATCTAAGAGTAAGCCACGATCGGTGCAGCATCGGGAAGGCGTCTTTAAGAGCAAAGTTCCTCAAATAATCCGGCACCAAGCTGGCATGCTGATGATCAGTGCTATTCACGGAGACGCTGGAGAGAAGCATCATGGCGTACCGAGTCCTTAACTCTGAAACCACAAGGCCGTGGTTCAGCACTGCGCCATCACCAAAGTTTCCTTTCGGATACACAACCAGTCTCACACCCCCATCCGGAGCGACGCATTCTGATTCTTGTGGTACAAATGCGTCCTGTTCTACCACAAGGAGAGCCCCACGTGGGTGCAAAGTAGCAGCAGCGGGAGCGAATTCGTGATGGAACCACCACGTGAAGAGGTCTGGGGTCAGGGTACCACTTCCTCCTCCAGCATACACAACAGGCTGGCTCAACATGTTGACGTGGCGCAAGCACGACGGGCGCCACAGTCTGCCCGTAATCAGCATGCGAGTCCGGTGTCTTCCGGTACGGTTTCCAGCCATTAACACCCACACCCTGTCACCGGGAGAAGTCTCCTCCAGGGTACGGTCTGGGAGGGACTTCCAGTCCAGCTGGAAACCGTAGGCGCAATATACTTGGTCTGCACTGTACTCGCCGTTCCGCATTATACGCCGCAGCTGTTCGGCCGGACTCGGTACATCTGATTCTTCCTGGACAGCACTTGACACTTCGCTCTCTCCTGCAGCAGTGACCGTTATCGTGACGTCCGCGGCTTGAGCAGGGGGTGGCGGTGGTGTCGAAGACGCTTTAGGGACTCCATATCGTGACTGCCAGCGTCGGATCCACGTCCTAGTGACGAGTCCAAGAAGCTCCTGCGAGGCACCCAGTCGCCGAGCTATACCGAGGGCCTTCTTGCGTAACTCTGCCGTGCTAAGCAGCACTGTCACTCGCACCTCGTCACCGCCACCGTGACGTTCGCGTTGCTGCTGCTGCTGGTACCGCTCGAACCAGCGGAACAAGGCCCTTTCGAGGGCCGTCTCCAGTATTTTCCGCTCCGCAGTAACGTCATCAGGTGACTCATCAACGATGTCACTGTGCATTTTACCATTTCGAGTCCTCGATTGCCCTTCTGACGAACGTTTCGCTTTTTTTTCTTTGTTTTTCGGAGACATCTACCGACGAAACAACACACTATACAAGTTTCGGATGTGAAGACAATACAGCAAGCACCACTCAGGTCCGCGACTACCTCACAACTGAGACAGGAGCACCACACAGCTAGCAGCCAGGCAATACGGGGAAAGAGAAGTCGGCTGGGATCAAAGCCACAGCCAGTCAGCTAGCGGCCCGCCTGGGTTTTATGCCAGCGAGCGAGACAGAGAGGGAGCGAGGCAGCTTTCCCCTCTATATGTGAACCGCTTTGATGTTGCCGAGCACGCGGCATCAGAGGAAGACTACAAAGAGCAAAAGAGAAACCTTCTCTCGTGTGTTGAAACATACACATGTGCCGCTTAGGAGGCCAGCAAAGGGGTAAAAGAGAAAAAGGCCTGAGAGACAGAGAAAGCAGACGCAGCGGCGTTCACTTTGAGATCAAAGGGAAGAGCGGGATGAAAGAGAGAGAGAGAGGGAGGGAGGGACACACACCGCTGAGACAGATAATACTGCTGCTTCGAGTGGGCAAAGGAACTCGGGGGGCAGGACAGACTCAGAGCGTCGCGACGGTAGCATGAAAGCGGAACAGAATCAAACATGAAAGAAATTTTACTTTGCGAGAACTTAAGATACAAAGCCACGCGCCTTCTATCAGACAGGTTTCTTCTCCCAACAAAATACAAAAACGTAGAGCCACGGGTACTTGCCGATTTATTAACACATTAACGACGCACTTCATATAAGGCGTTTACGACGTATTCAGAAGGTGCGCGGCTGAACACTTCTCAAAGACACCGAGGAAGTACTTCGTGATTTTCCTCAGACCGTCTTGATCAATGAAAATATAATGCCGTGAAACAGGTCACGCCCACTTCCTCGGAAACTGTATCAAGTTCTCCAGATTCAACCACCATTCCGTTCTCATTCGACATTTAAGAGTAGTAGTTAACACACGATCCGTACAAACTCGGACGTTACAAGTGTCACTGTGAAAAAAGATTCATGATTAGCGAAATTTTAGAACCGGGATGTCGCGACATTATTTCAAGGTACTATCTCTCGTTATTCCATAACAAAAACCAGGAAGTAAAGAAACTGTGATGTCCGTGGGCTTCCTTAAGCACCAGACTCGCCTTAAAGTCGTACAGAAAAGTGGAAGTACACCACGGCCTTGTTTCACGCCCTAGCTGTGTTCAAGTTAGAAGGGGATAAATTAAAAAAAATACGTAAGAAAAAAAAATTGCATTAGGAAATATAAATAAATGATAATAAACCGGTCAACGCGCTAGATCGAAAATGAGAACGCGTAAATTAAGTGGTGTAAATTGTTAAGGGACGTTAAAGCAAAAAGGTGTAAAATAGGCCTCGGTTAGCATTCTTAACCTTGGCACAAGATGGAGGAAGGAGGCAAGATGCATGTGTCTGCGGCTTACACCCTCCGAAAAAGTTGCCGGGAAGCGCTGGTCTCACAGCCGGACTGAATGTGGTGAGGGAAAAGATTTCAGCTCCTGCCGGTAGTCGAGACCAAACTAGTCCATGCACACATAATTTAATACACTGGCTGAATTAGCCTGACTCCATGGAATTCTAATGGACTGAAGAAAACACAGCACCTCACATCAATCACACGAAAGACAATAACCTGGCAGAGGTTAGAAATGACAGCATTCTCAACGCAAGCCTACAAAATTACACCACGAGTATGCCAAAGTACTTGATACTGAGGGTCAACATAACAGCCCTTTGTGGATATACATTACCACATAACAATACATGCTGTGTAAATAAATGATACAGTTATATGCCTACGCCCTTCGCGGACAGATGCGAAATATTATTAAGACGATGGGTTTGTTGGTGGGGGTGGTGGTGGGGGGGGGGAGAGGAATTGGTGACACCGACTGTTCTGTGAGATGCGATTGTACGCCTGTCCACACGATAGCAAGAATCAGACCACACAAATCAATAAATTACACAAATTCAAGAATGTGAAATGCAGACAGGCTTCAAACTTAAGTTCTGGACAGAAACTATGACACCTAATTACCGTTAAACGCTTGCGTCCTATACACAGACTACCACAAACTAAAACTTGGTACCTTGTAATTGCACAATTTGGTCAGACATTTAGTCATATCACAGTGAATGTTACGGGCCAGGCAAGTGGCATGTATAGAGGAAAATGCATACACGACTTTGGTGGGGGAAACCTGAAGGAAAGAGACGACTTGCATTACGCAGACCTAGATGGGAGGATAATACTAAAACAGATATTTAAAAATTGAATGGAAGGGCCTGGACTGGACTTAAATGATATGACTCAGGACATGCACAAGGGGCAGGATCTTATGAAGACACAACTATGGAGCTGACGATGCTATAAAATGTGGTAAAATTCCTAACCAGAATAAGAAACTCAGCTAGATGGAGTTAGTTACACAAGACCATTTCTACCCTTCCGTTCCATCCTGCAACCGCAGGGATTAAAATTTCCAAAACCCAGATGTTGCCCATGACAGCACAAGCACTCTCTCTCTCTCTCTCTCTCTGACAACCCCCCCCCCCCCAAATGTAAACAACCACCCTTGGCATTGGTCTAAAGTCTGAAAAAGCTCACCAATCCGTCACAATTTTTTTACCTGTTACATCCGGCAGTGCTTTCAAACAAAA
>Ga0131853_10017563_pt1 | contig 13024 bp, 14 predicted proteins | sample TergutLab28metaG_FD_92764 | JGI IMG/M metagenome (GOLD analysis project Ga0131853, IMG submission 92764) | Labiotermes labralis P1 segment gut microbial communities from Petit-Saut dam, French Guiana - Lab288 P1 (version 2) (version 2) | ecosystem: Host-associated > Arthropoda: Insects >...
AGGATGAAGACAAAGATTTTGCCTAGAAGATGTTAAATGCCGCTAAAGAAGATTTTGCATTTGCGATGAAGCGGTTCAATGAGGTCGGTGTGGAACCCGGACTCAAAATGGAACATACACATAATGCAAGCTTGTCCCAGTTTTGGGCTGTGATTGTATGGTCAGCTTCCGAGCTCCTGCGAGCCACCGGAGATGAGTATTATGCAAAAACGGCACGCGAGTATGCCTCGCATCTGCTCAAATGTCAAGAGGATGGAGGCGCAGGCTTGCCGTTTCGAGGTTTCTTCTACCGCGAGCCGGAGAAGCGTACCATTGTGCATTTTAATCACCAGTCCCGGGAACATATTTTCGCCCAGGCTCTTATATCCCTGATTAAAACACAACCCGATGCAACGGAGCTGGTTAATTGGGAGTCAGCTCTTCGTCACCTCGGTGATTATTACATTGCTATGGCAGGTTATGCTGAGCCATATGGGATGCTTCCCGCCGGTGTGCATCGGTATGATGAGTTCGAGGACTGCGAAACATTCTCTCTTCTGCATGTATACACTACATACGACAAAGAAAGAGAAAATTATCGTGAACAACTCAATTCCGGGAAGCGTCTTGACGATAACCATTGCCTGCGTCATTTCCCGGTGTGGTTCAGCTTCAGAGGAAACTGCGCCGTACATCTTTCCTCGGGTGCCGGAGCCGGAATGATAGGTCGATATTTCAATGACAGACGATTGATGGACATCGCAAACGACCAGCTTTACTTCACTTTCGGCATCAACCCCTTCGGGCAATCCCTTATGTACGGAGCCGGGTATAATTATGCTCAACAATATGCTTACCTTGCAGGAGAACTGACAGGTGAGCTGCCGGTGGGTATACAGACAAGAGGTAACGAGGACAGGCCTTACTGGCCGATGGCAAATAATGCGACTTACAAGGAAATCTGGACAAGCTCGGTAGGTCGATGGCTGTTGCTTGCTGCTATACAGTTTTCGCTCCCATCGGTTTAGCGCCTTTTATTGGTTATGTTAGAGCATGCCTAAGTCTATCGGAGGTTTCCCTATCACGCATAACTGCGACTAATTCAAGGGCAAACTCTATTGAAGAGCCTGCGGCTTTACCTGTTATCAGGTTTTGGTCGCAGGTTGCTTGTTTGTTAAAGAGCACTCTTCCTCCGGCGTTCATTATTTCATTATTGACAGATGGATGACAGACAACCGACATCCCGGCGATAATACCTAACCCGGCAAGCAGCTTAGGCGCAGCACATATAGCCGCAAGTTTTTTCCCTGCACTCCATATTTTTTGTATCAACTCCATTGCAGCGGGAGCATCCGCAATCGTGTTCACGCCACCTAGACCTCCCGGCAACACAAGCATTTCCAAAGCTTCAACATCAACCTGCTCAAGAGTAATATCAGCCATAACTTTGATGCCATGCCCACCCAACACTATTAAGTCATCAGTCAATGAGACTGTAGCAACATCAACATCAACTCTTCGTAAAAGATCGACCGGTGCAAGTGCCTCTATTTCTTCAAAGCCTTCAGCCAACAGGATATACACCATAACTCATTCCTCCGTTTCAATATCAAGGAGATTGCCAAACCCAGTATAACACATATATGTCAATAAATTGACTGCTTGATAATAATTGTTGAGAATACTTAAAATGCATGATAATATCTAAACCAGAGGTAAAGCTATGAAAAAACATATTGTTTTTCAGATTTTAATAGCACTTGCGATTGTTGCTCTTTTGGTTGTAATGATTGTTGATTTGCTACCGTTGGTTGAGAATGTGATCAAAGATGCCGGAGATGAATCCAGCATGGTCAGCTACATTGAATCATATGGTTCAAAAGGTATACCCATCCTGATGGGCATGCAGGCGTTGCAGATTATTGTAGCAGTTATCCCTTCTGCCGCAATTCAGGTTCTGACAGGGCTGTGTTATGGTGCATACTGGGGGACTTTAATTAATCTTGCCGGATGCGTTCTTGGCAACATCATTGTTTTTGCCGGGATTCGTCAGCTTAAGGATTTAATTGCACCGTTTTTGAAAAAAAAGAACAAACATAAGGGTATAATCTCAAAGGAGCAGTTGGAGAAGATAAAAAGACCTGAGCTTGTAGCCTTTTTCTTCTTTCTTATACCGGGGATTCCTAACGGCATTGTACCCTATGTCTTTGCGGAAACGGAGCTCTCTCTGCAAAAGTACATTGCTGCAGTCGTGCTCGGCAGCATACCGTCAACGTTTATCTGTACATTTTTAGGAGAACGCGTTTCAACGGGAAATTACACAACCGCCATTGTCATAGCGGCAGTTGTGGTTGTAATAATACTGGCGGTATTACTTTTCAGAAAGAAAATAATGATGAAAATAACTCATGCAAGCGCACATTAATAAGGCGATTATAAAATAACTCTCTCACTGCGCTGCACAAGATTTATTACATACCATTATAACGCCTTGATTTACTCTTTCTCACAAGAATAATCATCAACATTATCAACAGAAGTATAGCAAAAACTATGGCACATATAAAAACAATCTTGTTTCTTAATTTATATTGCTCATCAATAATTTCTCCTAATAAACCTCCGATTACACCGTCTTCGATTATATTAACTATCCCTGATAACTCAAGTTCCGTTTGGCTTGTATAGCTAAGCGGTACTTTCATTATGGCACGGTTGCTTTCTGTGTTCACTGAATGAGATGAACTCACCAGCTCACTTACGGGGATTTTTATAGTAACAGAACCATCTCCTGTTGCAATGGCATCTTCAAGCTGCTGCTGTAACTCCGGTGTCAATTCTTCTGCATTAGATAAGCGCATTATTTGCGGGATATCAGTCATTGCTTCAAATATATATCTGCTCTGTCTTTCAGAATGCTCGAATGCCATGCCTACTGTCATAAACGGGGTTATATTCTCATTTGTCAGCAAAGCTTCAAGCGACCGGTACGCTTGCTCAAAGCTGTTGTTTTCAATTCTCCGTGTCATCGTTAAGACATAAGGCATAGAATCTGTATTAAAAGAAACAACAAAATCATGCTCTTCTTGATAGTTCCACCCGATTTCATTAAGTGCTCTTCTTAAAGAATTTTGGTAACGCTCATCAAGTTCTCCTGCATCAAGCTCTATGTGATAAATAAGATATGATGTAAAATGTTCATCAATCCCTGCCTCAATTTCGATGTTTATACAGCCCGACAGAAATAAAAGTGACAACAATATTAATAATAGAACGACTATTGTGTGTTTTCTCATGAAAAAGTATACTCCAGCTTTTCTGAAAGATATAATGTGCCGTCATGTAGCATTGCTACTACTAAGAACACCTTTGTTCCTGTTGCGAGACCGTCATCCAGTGATTCAACCTGATTGCCCCACTCGACAACATATTCACCAACTACTGCCGATGCGTTTTGTCCGGGTCGGACGGTTTTTATCGGTATACCCCATCCTGTGTAGTCATCAGGGTCATAACATACGAGCGTATAAATTGCATCGTTATATGGCGTATTCCATGTTATCGCGTAATGAGTAAAAGTGCGATATCCTGATACTAAATGGAACTCTATATCATTTCTTCTGATCTGTAAAATAACTTCTTGCTTTTCCTCTACGGGCATTCGTGGTTCGGTGCTTATAAAACTAAAGAAATAATCCTTTAATCCCGGCGCGTCATTAGCCAGCGGTATCATCAGATTTTCCTGCGGGAACGCGTTTCTTGCGTTTCTGATGCTTTCAGGACGCTCAGCACCATTGACGATTTGCCGTACATCAACAAAATCCACGATCTGACGAGTGGTTGGAGAACCCATAAGCTGTACATAGTCCTCGGCAGCTATTTCAATAAGATATCGGAAACGTTCTTGCAGGTATGTTTCGCCGGGGCTTGCGTTTGTAATTAAGTTAAACCTTGCAGCTTCTCTTAATCTTGCATACACTGTATCACTCAAAGAGCCATTCCCGTTTGATTCGTTTTCGTTTCTTTCAGCGTTAAACATGTAATAAAACGTATACAAATGCCCGTATTCATGACTAAGACTGTTAGCCATGCTTTCAATAGTTGTATTTATATCACCGCCAAAAAGGTTGATTGTGCCTATATCCTGAGGAAATGGAATTGCAAAGTCTTCAGGCAGTGCGGGAAATTGGATAAAGAACTCTATGATTGTGATTCCCTGAGAAAATGTAGCCAAAGCATGACCATCCTCTTCCTCATGCGGGTAGACGATTACCTCGTGCAAAAACTCTATCTCATCTCCATGTGTATTGAGCATGAGTTCATGATACAACTGTATAAGCATATATTCATCCCAGATTTCTGAATGACTAACCATTGTAAAACCTTCGGGTGTCTCAAAAAGGTGCAGAGCATCATCGCGGTGGTCATAGTAAATATATGGATCTGCATTTGCGGTTGAATTCGTGAACGTTTGCACCGGTCGTGTTTGGAAAAACGTGCTCGCTTCCGATGACAGGTCTTCGTATGATTCTATTCCGTTACTAAAATGATTTACAGCCGCCCAGCCGACAAAAGCCGTAAACAGCATGAGCATTATTATGAAAATATACGGTGCTTTTGAATATCTTTTTCGCATAGTCCTTCCTCACAAAAGTAAAGTACACGCTATAAATGTGATTGTCCTTCGTAAAACTCGGACAAATGTATTATATCATTAATCAGTCCCGCATTCCAAAACTTTTGCTAAACTCCTAAAAAACCACAAACATAATTGCTCCCATGCCGAGAACCCTCGCTACGCAAGGGTTCTAAGGCAAATTATTGGCGGAAAGGCGGGGATTCGAACCCCGGGTGGCTTGCACCACACAACATTTCCAATGTTGCACCTTCGACCTCTCGGACACCTTTCCGTATATCTTTTCATCCGATTTTCTGCACTAATCATCCGAAGCATTCCTAGATGCGTCGCTTGCACCACTACGCGCACCTTATGACCACCCGAACATCTCCCCTCAATGAGTTTCTATAATAACGTCCTTGCATTACAAAGTCAAGTTCGATGGCAAAACCACATACACAAGGGTATGTAATACACTGTAAAACATGGGCGCAGAGGTAACCATTTTTCTGATGTAATCCTCTCCTCTCGATTACCTCCTTAACTTCAACAAAATGCCCCTTTGCTGTGCCGTTTCCTCAAACAAGCGTTCAGCAATTTTCGCTTTTTCTTTTATTGGCATATCCAATGTAGTCTCATCGACAAGCCGCTCCATTACTGCTTTCACATCTTGTAAATCCAAAAGATTAACCGCCAAGCAAAAGAACCCCTTATGCCGACCGTCATCATGACTATTCAACAGCGTTTCTACTATGCCGATTTTTTCATCAAGCTCGGCTTTGTACGCGTCCATGCCGATTCGCTTTGCTTTTTCCATGTCAGCGAGGTAATTTCTGTGGGTGATAAAGGAGTCAGAATCACCCCATTTGTCGTATTTACTACATGGGAACTCGTCACATTCAAAGCAGTATTCTAAGCCTTTCCGCTGGCAGCATAACAAAATTCCGCAATTCGGATGAACGTCCGAAAACCCCTCACCAGCACAGCCGGGGCAACGTGACGATCCAACGGTGTAATAACGGGAACAAAGCCCGCAGTTTAATCCACATGCAGCGAATTGGGGACAGCTTCTGGTCTTGTACTTCACGTTATTCTATCACTCATTTCCTATGTTGCTCAATCCATGTATTATCATCGTCGCTTTAACTCTCCGGATACATCCTCCCATAAAGAGACATCGGGGATTTTTTGGTCACGCCAATAATTTACAAAATGCTGCAGCACAACGTCTTTGTCATTTGTATCTAGTCGATAGAACGACGTGCTTCTATTCTTTCTTCCAAATGCAATTTCCAGTGTATAGAGAAATTTCGCATTCTTTGCCGAGTTTTTTGCCATTTGCAAAAACGTACAGCGGTTTATTGGTTCGTTTGGAGCAAGAACCATAAAATCATTCGAGGCAAAATCGGAAGCACTCATTATGTTTTCAAACAGACCGCCATAAATCATGTTATTTGAATAAAGGTAATTTTGTGTTCTTAACGAGTAAAATAACTCCTTTGCACCGTCATTTTCGTAAATATCGAGGTAAAAAGGCATCGCAATTAAGTCATTTAGCTTTGAGATGATTTCTTCAGTACTAAAAATAACACATACGCTCCAAGTTGAAACATTCATATATAACAGCTTTTCCGAACCCATGCTTCTTAACAACCTGTTTATCTTGCTTATGAATAGGACATCAAACCGGTCATTATCGTAACGTAATTGCCATGAATGATTTTTACCGTTAATCGAGAATGAAACTGATGTGTTTTTATCATCGCGGTTTACCTTACCGGACACATTTGTTAAATCGAAAACACCTTTTGAAAGAACTGCTAAACGTTTTAAAGCAACTGCATAAATATCATCACTTACTACACACTCAATATCAAGAATAAATATATCATCTGATAACGACTCCCATCTATACGTACCATACTTATATTGGCGCGTGCCGCTCATAATGTAAAGCAACGCATTATAAGGATTGGACTCGATATCTTCTATGTCACATTCCTCGTATATCCACTTCTTAAAATCATCTTGTTTAGGCTTGATTCCTAGCTCTGAAAGTACAATAATCTGATCTTCAACAGACACCTTATTTTTTGGCTTGAGAGCATTCTTACTCGGTTTGTTGATTGTTTCAAAGAAAGGCAGAAACGGAATTATCATAGCCACTAATCCAAGTACAACCATAGCAATCCAAACGGCTTCGCTGCCTGTGTCATTCGTCAGCCACCGAAATAATCCGACACAACCCCAAAGTCCTGCGCCCGAAAAAAAGAGAGCAATATTAAACTTCGGCGTTATGCGTATCTTTTTATTGGTTCTTATACCGGAAATGCTTTTTAGCCATTTCTCGTTGAACCGCTTTTGCACTTGAATAGTTGCCGGGACACAATAATCATCGGTATTGAAAATATCCACAATATCGGTTCGTAGCGCGGGCATCCCGAGCTTGCAACGATATGCCAAGCGACCTGTACCCATAGATACTGACATGCCGGAGGGGTAAACGTCCTCAGATGCGCCGTAGCATATCAAATACTTGTTTTCCAACTCAAGGTTTGCTCTGATTTTGATCATGGCTCTAAAAAAGGTTGAAGCTTGCGTCCTATAGCTCCGCTCCATAACCGTAAGAGTAAGCTCTACATAGTCACCGCATTTTTCAAATAGCTCAAATGTCGATTTAATTCGCTTCCCATCGGAAAAAACAAAGACATTGATAAGCTCATGCCCGGTTTTGCTTTCTGTGCTTGGTGCGTATTCAATACTCATTGATATCTCTCCTAAGTGATAGCGCAACCAACAAAGTTCATGACATAAAAACGGATTTCATCTACAACAACTCTCCGTTTCTGTAAAACGGTATGTTTTCATTTTGAAGCTTTTCGACAAGCTCTGCACAGCCAGCACCGCCCGGTAATTTAAATGATTTATTCTCATCAGTGAAAACAACGAGTTTTTCTTTTTCTATTTCGATCTTTATAATATCGGAAAAACGATACTCTCTTTCACCTCTAAGAGCGGTTCTTACTTTAATGCTGTTTTCAAAGCCGGTCATTTTCCATCGCAGACAATGGAGCATATACCAAAGAGATAACAACACCGCAACTGAAAAAAGGATTATTTCATATATGCTTGCAGGGGTTGTCTGTCGTAAAAATACCCATAGAAGAACTCCTATGCTAAAGCAAGGCCACATACACCCCTCAACCTTCTTCGCATTACTTCGTCGGATAGCGTATAATTCCTGCTCGTCGACCGGCGTTCCGTCATCGCTTCCGTCAACGCTTCTATTAACGCTTCTGTTAAGATTGAACTGTGTGAAAAACATCTTATATGTTTTTATTGTATTGTTGATAAAAAACAGTCTCTTTCCGTGAACATAAACTACTGTACCTTTGTTAAATGTCCTTAAAGAAGATATTTCATCGAATTTAATACGCTTCTTACTCAGGAATAGAATGCTAACAGTTATGACATCCCCGTTTACCGAAATCTTCCATCTGTTCGCGTAAAGAAGAAGAGCCGGACCCGTTGCCAGAAGTGCGCAAATTGATACGATAAAAGGCTCAATCGGAGGACCATCGGGGTTTGTCAAAGCAGCTATTATCATTAAGATGCAAACAACCGCAAAGATAATAAATCCTGCCCAAACTCCGTCTTTCGGCGGACGCAGTGAATAGTTTTCATCGACTATCTCATAAAACTCCTCAAGATGGCTCTTCCAAAACTCGCGTATAGCATTGAGCAACGCTTCCTCGTTTTCTATAAACCAAACATCCTCATTAAAAAAATCACCTTTTTGCCTGCCTTCATCCGCTTTTACGAGGTTGTCCGCAAACTCCAATGCGCCAATATCCATTAATGCTTGCGTTAAGTTGTCTATTTTAATATCATTTTCTTCACAATAGTCAAAATACTCTTTGTGTCCATGATACCAATCTTTATCTTCAATAGTTTCGGGGTCTTTATCTTCAAGATACTCACTATCACCCCAATCTCTGTAGTCATAAATTTCAGAGTAATAAATAAAGCATAAAGCCGCCGTCTCTTGTATAGAAGTATTTTCTTCACTTCTATTCTTGATATGGCGGATAAATATGTTCCAAGCATAATCCGGCATACCATAGAGTTCGGTTTTAGTGATAGGTATTTTCATCTTCAAAGTCCTTCTTAAAACATAATTATCGACTTGTGTTGCTTGTTTCTCGTCTTTGATAATGATACTAACCGAATTGTTATACTCTTGCAAGAGAATTATAACCGTATTTATGACCTGCAGTTATTTTGTTGTTATCAGTTTTGGTTTTTGATATAGTTATTAACAGATAACAGATAATTTTCCGGCGATGTAAAGGCATTTTTACATTGATGTAAAGATATCTTGGTAGTGTATTGATTATGTTGTTAGTATACTTCCTATATATTACGAGGGGCGGTGTCATAAAATGAGTATTGGTGAAGTATTAAAACAGGCGAGGTCGGAGGCTGAACTATCCCAGGAAGATGTAGCAGAGAAAGTAGGTGTTAGCCGTCAAACTGTTTCAAGCTGGGAAAACGGCAAAAGCTATCCCGATATTGCCAGCGTTATTGCTTTAAGCGATGCTTATGGTGTGTCACTTGACTCCTTAATGAAGGGAGATTCTAAAATGATTGAGCATTTAGAAGAAAGCACAAACGTAACGAAAAGTAATAAGCAAAAAGCGGCAAGCATCATTGCAATAGGAATAGCCATTATCGGAATAGCACTTGTTATAATAGTATTTGGTGGTGATTATGGTGATTTTGTCGATTTGCCGTCATGGTTGGCGATATTCATCCCAATACTGGCTGTCTTGACAATAACACGAAGCTTTAGGACTTTTGGTAACGGTTTTCGGGCAGCACTATTTCCAAAAAGAGAAATTGTGGATGGGCTAAAGAAGCAAGCTGCATCATTATTTCGATTATTATCAGTAACGGCGATAATATCAGGAGTAATCATGACGTTAATACCAATCATGAACATGCTTTATTTCATGGATTATAGTAGCCCGGACTTTGCATCTAGCCTGATAGCAGGAAATATTGCAGTTTCAATGATAACCCTATTATACAGCTTATTTTTGATTGTTTTTATATTCGAGCCGATTGTGTATATATTAAAGAAGGATAACGTCTAACGGTGCATCCTAAACTTTTAATTCTTCTTATTATACCCCGCCATATTCTTAACAATATCAATAGCTATAGATATTAAGATTAAGTAACTTATGTAGTTGATTAGTGCACCAAACTTTTCACCACAGGTCATTCCGGGAGCAATAAAATATGTTTTGAATACTCTATACAAAACATAGATACAGATTAATGCAAATACAATCATTAACCACTGATCCCATCCCGTATTCTGAATAAAATCAACAATACCGGAATACCAATATCTCGGTGGACGCTCTCGATTTGCGAATATAGACTCATGCATATTCAACCCCCCCTATTCGATGGCTGCATAATAAAGTCAGCGGCGTTTATATCAACATCTTCTAATTATAAAACTCCCTTGTGACAATAACGTATCACAAGGGATGGGACAATATGGGGACATCGCTGCAACCTGTTCTGTTAATGTGCTGCAAAAGATGAAACCCCTGTATCCGTTGTTACTACAGAGGTTCTGAATGGTTGCGGGGGGGGCGGATTTGAACCGCCGACCTTTGGGTTATGAGCCCATTAAATGTAAAGATACATAAGATTATGTAATCTTACACTGCATTACGTAGTCACCATAAACCTAGTGTTTACAAAGAATCACAAATACAAAACCGCAAGAAAGATTAAACCGCAAGCGGTTTACTAAACGGAAAGTTCATGATATTTGGTTAGAAATCGGTTAGAAAAATAGACGCAAGCAGTTCATCACGGGAAAAAACAGTCACAAACTCTATAAACTATAAGTAGTTAAAAGTCACATGAACAGGTGTTCTTTGTGTTGCTTCTTCCAATCGGTTACCTCTTTTTTCTGCGATACCACTTTCTACAAGACTATTAAACCAAGCCGTAGCACCTAAAAAATCACGGTCAATATTAGGGTGTTCGTCTTCGTATGTTTTTATTACTTCTTTGACATTCTTTTCTAATTCCATCATAAGACCTCCCTTGCTTGAACAAATGGTGAAATTTTATATTTGCTAACATAATCTCTCATCAGGTCGTCATAAATAGTAATAAATTTATATAACTCGGCATCATCTTCCATACTGTCAATTTTTACTTTCAGCTTGGCTAATTCCTCTCTATTTATTGGTCTGCCGTGGGATTTCCACTCTTTGTTATCGCTCAAACTATCGGCTATTTCTCTTGCCCTTGTCTCTTTTTCATCTTGTGTAACAGCTTTCCCCGAAGAATTGTGTGTTATCCAGTCTTTGAACTTATATTTTGGTAGCCATTCAACCAATAAATCAACCGCTAAATCACGGGCTTGTTCGTAAGCTCGTAATTCTGCTAAATCAAAATCCTTTAATATAAGGAACTCAGCTTGAGTAAGAGTATTCTTCTGTGCTTTCTCGACAAGTTCTTTTATTTTATCAAGATAACCCAAAGCTGCAACAAACTTACCATCTTTATTTTTTACTTGTGGGTCTATAGGACCGAGTACGCTATAGTAACTCATTATAATTTTGTCTCCGCTACAACACATTACAGTTCCTGCACTATAGGCATAATCAGGCACAATAAAATTAACCTCACTATAAAAATGTCTAAAAATATTTACCATTCGTTTAACAGGATTTAAGCTACCTCCACCCGTAGTCAAGACCACATAAAGATTATCGTGATTTTTACCGTCTGACTTAACTTTCTCTATTATTTCACGAACCGCTCGCTCAACACCATCAGCAAGTGATCCGCAATAAACAAACACATCTGCGTTAAGATGGTCTTCTAATGCCTTGTGTGCCTTTAACATTTCGTTGTTGCATGTTTTGTCAATAGGAGAAGCCATATCAATTACCTTTCAAAATCATAACCTGTTTACCCAAAAATGCGAAAAATCCGTAAAACTCGTCTAATCATGTAAATTAAAGCTGTTTACGCAAACTGCTGTTCTTAATTACTTAATAGAATCCTATTATAACGGAAAATACCCTTCATTGTCAAAAAATATTTCCTATCGTCCATTAGCAAGCCAACTCTTAACGCTACCATAATGTAACCGCCTGTAACAAGTAAACCGTAGCTGCTGCATCCTCGCTCTGCTCGATTGCTATTTCGGCCTCAACTTCGGTGATGTCTTTCAGTTATCATGCATTTCTTCTAGTTCCTCTTGCACTTTTATTGTTTCTGCAATCAGTCCAACGACTTCCGAAATGTGCTCAAACTTATCTATAGTTAATGTTTCGCCTTTATGTGTCTTAAACCACTTTTTAAGTACTTGATAACCGCCGATACGATATGACCATACGTCTTCGGGAATCCCTGAAATACACAGAGTAGAGTTCAAGTTCAACACAGTATTGTTATATCTGATATCGGTTATTGCTAAATTATCGGGATTGTTTGGCTCAATAGTAAGGTTCGCCGGAATTCTATTTTTTTTGAGGTGTAACTTTCTTAAACGCTCACCTGCATTAACGTAAACGTAGAACATTTCTTCGCTGACATGAAAATCATTATCGCGTTCTTTGGGTGAGTTAACAGCAGGAACTCGAGGATAATTCCTTTTTAGATATTCATTGAAACGCATCCGAAACTGTAACTGGTAAACTAAATAGGTCGCTTTATGGCCAATAAGATTCCCTACAAAAATAAAGAATAGCTCCCGGAACAGGAAAAACTCACCTGTCTCTTGCTATTGGCAACAAGGCTCTGGAAGAAGGCTACAAGGTTTTCTTTGCTTCTATGGACAATCTCGTGCATATACTTAAAACCCAGGAAATATCTAGAAACTCTGCAGCCAGGGTCAAGTGGATTAAAGATTGTGATTTGCTGATTATTGACGAGCTCGGTTATCTACCCGTTTCTAAGGTTGAGGCTAATTTGTTCTTTCAGCTCATATCAAGCCTTTACGAAAACACTTCTGTCGTTATCACCTCAAACAAAGGCTTTGATGGCTGGGCGGATATCATTGGGGACAGCATTCTCACCACTGCGCTTCTTGACAGACTTACTCATCGATGCCAAGTAATTTCGCTTACCGGAGATGGATGGCGTGTTGCGAACCGAGAAGCAATTTTTGACGATTCCGACTAATCAGACCCATTTTTTATCGCATTCCAAAGTAGGGAATTTTATTGTCCAAAAAACAGGGAATTTTGCTTGACAGTAACAACTCCAAACTCGTCAAAAATCAATGGCGGGGGTAGCAGAAAAGGCAAAAAAAGGAGTATTTCTTGGTGGATATCCTCCGCTTGGGTACGATGTTGAAGACGGTATATATGTCATAAATCAGCA
>Ga0131853_10017566_pt1 | contig 13023 bp, 13 predicted proteins | sample TergutLab28metaG_FD_92764 | JGI IMG/M metagenome (GOLD analysis project Ga0131853, IMG submission 92764) | Labiotermes labralis P1 segment gut microbial communities from Petit-Saut dam, French Guiana - Lab288 P1 (version 2) (version 2) | ecosystem: Host-associated > Arthropoda: Insects >...
AAATCTCCAAATCAATGCGCCGCCCAAACAAAAAAACAAATATTATTTGGAGAAGTAAGAAACTAAAAAAAAAAAGTTTGGGGGGGGGGGGGGGGAACCTAAAATGGTAGCAGAGATACAGCCTACAGAGCACTTTGCTCTTCATGTCATGTGCCCTTAACTATTAATCGACTGAAATCAAAGTTATGCAGTTTATAGCGAATGCGCATGGAGTGCCAGATGACAATTTCAGGGTAAACCCCTCCAATAGAAACTGAGATGTATCTGAGAAGATATGTTGCTCACAAAGTAAAATGCCCTAAATTATGGTCCTATTGCAACCAAACCTACAGTGTTTGCAGCGAATGTGTGTGATAAGGACATGAATTCACAGGAAAATTCCTAAAATAACACTAAATACTGTCCAAGGGTGCACCCAAGGGGGATGGGCTGCCAGTGAAATTAAAAAAAACAGATTTTGCAGACCAGATGCTGTGAAAAGTTTAACGTTATTTACCTTTCAGTCCAAAGCAGCTGATGACTAGTACATTAGAATTTTGAAAAATAAATTAGGATGCATTACATGAAATTAAAGAACAAGAATATTAGACTTTGTTATTTCAATTAGGTGAGTCATGGAACATACTTATATTTGTATGTACATAAATGCAGTTGTAAACAGTGTTTGAGTTATACTTATTATTACAGTTTTTAAGATCACATTGTATAAAGACCCTGTTCCCCCCCCCCCCCCCAAAACTTCTGGGGGCACCCCTGTTACTGTCTCCTGATTCTCCATCCCTATTACCCTTTTTCTCCTCATTTTTTTTTTTCAATTTTTTAGAACAAAATTTATAAAAACCCCGTTTCCCCCCCCCCCCCTCCAAAACTTCTGGGTGCACACCTGATACTGTCTCATGATTCTGCATCCCTATTACCATTTGTCTCCTCATTATTTTCTTTCTTACTCGTAAAGTGTATCCACTTGGCTACTCGGTGAAGATCGGTGGTCCCAACAAGATTGTCGACATTGACGAAAGCAAGTTCGGTCAGCGCAAGTACCAAAAAGGACACGCTGTGACAGGACAGTGGGTGCTGGGCAGTGTCGGAGTCCAGAAAGACCTGCCTCGTGCCCATTCCGGACAACCGGTGACACCTTGATGACTGTCGTTAGTGCCTGAATGGTACCCTGCACTACAGTCATTAGTGACTGCTGGACGGCATACCAGGATCTGGAAGCCCACGGCTACATGCACTGCACTCTCAACCATTTGATCCCTTTCTTTGATGAAAGGCCTGGGGCTCATACGAACATAACTGAAAGAATGTGGCGGCGAGTTAAGGCTGTCATTAAACCCTTCAGCCGGAAGAGGGAATATGTATATCATCTCACCCATTTCAAGTTCACGGCACGATGCAAAGTGAATTCCACCACATCATCGATAACACGGATTACAGCCTTCATCCCCCACTCCACCAGCAAAATATCACCATGTGCCTTCAACCTGCCCCACACCTACCATCATGTGAGCACCCCTCTGCATCTGTACTGGGCAAGAAAAAAACATGCATCAGCGACATCTCACAGCTGAGACCCCCGAGCTAATGACACGTACTTCGTAAGTCTGACCAACACTGACTAGCACAGTGTCCGGATCTTGGCTGTGAGATGTCGCTGATGCATGTTGATTTCTTGCCCAATAAGATGCATGGGGGTGCTAGTAATCGTCATAGGCAATGATAAAGCACGCATAGGACCACAGATAACGTGTGACGACACGTATTCTGTCACTTTGTGTACGGCCGTCATACTGTACCTCTTTCCCCAGTCCATCACAAATTATAAGAATCTAACTTGACTGTACAGTGATACTTGATGAAATACAAGTATACACTAATATCACAAATGCATTTATGTAGTCTGTATGAAACTAAATTTGCTGTCTGAAAAATAATGTCACCATAGACTTTTCAGGTTGTAATTGTACTAAAAGTAAAAGTATGATAAGAAATTTGTACTTTTTCAAAATTGCTAAGGTATATTTGCTCAGAAGAACAGTGCTTCAGCATTTGCTGTCAGCACTAAAAATAAATGTGTCACATGGACACAGAACATTTTTTTGAGACAGAACTGCCCCTCCACTTACTTTCAACAAAAGATTTATAACTGACTCTTCTTTGAATACTGTGTTTGAAAGGTTGGCCTGTTTCAAGGTTATATGTTGGAGTAGATACTTTCTGTGCTTGTATCACATTCCTCTGTCTGTCTCTCTCTCTCACACGTGTGTGTGTTGTAAGTTATTCGTTGACTTCACGTTCCTGTAACGACTACAAGAAACAAGGAGAGTAATCGGCTGTTACTTAATGTGATCTGCATTTCATATGCATAGTACTCGGGGAATAATGGTAGAGGCGCTGTTTCATAATTGCGTTGCGTCAATGGATACCGTGGATAATACACTGACTTACTCAACTCTAATCCATGGTAATGATACACGTCTGGTTAAGTAGTTGCCATGAAGCCCTAAGGGACATGGTACACCATCATGCCCTACAGTTCCACCTATATGAAGGTGAAGGTCAGTTCATAGCTTTGCACTATATTATGCTGGTACACACTGCACACTTGAGTGGAAGGGGTTATGGAGATGGCTACATACACTGGTGTCATGTGTTTCACATCAAGTGCCTCTATATGCAAAATGACTATACATTCAACCAACCAATCTGGCAGTTAGTGACTAAAGTCACAAATGCACATCTAGAAACTAAGAAGTCTAGCTAAGCATGTAGCCAGTGAGATGACCAATCAGTAAGAAGCAAAGACAGACAGGTACACATCTATGTATACACTCTCCTACAAGTATCTATAATATGAAACCTAGATGCCTCGTTCAGCGTATCTCAGTAACAGTGTGTTCTGCTATTATGTGTATTTCATTATCACGAATTGGTTACAATGTCAATGTTATTTCAATAACATGAACTTTCATATGTGCATGTTGACTACGGCACAATTTCAGTGACCAGTGTGAAGATATAAGTTTGGGTAACATGCCATATTATTTCTTATCTGACCCTATTTTCATTGTGTCATTTTCTGTAACATGACGTCTCACAAGAATACAGCTTATGTTATACTGTAATAAATTAGTACAGACGCCACAAATACACACTTATGCAATAGTCTGTGGAAACCTTCTGTATGTGACTGCCATATGGCCTCTAGATTCCTTTATACATGTCTAAAATGCAGCTCCTATACTTACCCCTCTATACTTCTATATAGAGCCTCTAGTGATCCTGCTATATATATTCCTGCACCCTATCTCCTCGACACCATATACTGGCCTCTAGATATACCCATCTATATATACAACTCCCTCCTGTGCTTGTTCATAATGTGAGTCTCATGACATATGCTCTTTTCTCTAAACCTGTAATATGATTCACAAAGACACCATTCCCATTATGCAGAAATGGCCTTTAGCGGCTGCAGACTACTTGAATGCACCAAGTCCATTCACAATCAGTTCTTTCTCTTCATCTTTTCTGTACATCTTCATTGGTGCAGTGAACTGCAATATCCTAACACAAGAAACTTTTAACACATGTTTTTAGTGACTAGGTTTTCAGGAAAAATTCGGTTACCAACACTTCCTGCCTTCAACCACAACTTAATCATCCATATGATGACTTCCAAAATGAAGCATGCATCAGATTTGCAAGGTGGCATAGAGTGTTTTATTGTTCAAAATGTAAATAAGAGCATGTGAAGAAAATGTAACAACTGTTAACACATTTACAATGTCTAAGATATCATAGACGAATATAGTCCTTGTAGATTATGCATTACTAAAGTCAACAATTTTTATTTTTGAAAACACTTTGAGCAGAGAGCATGTTCCTGTTGCTAGATGGTGCATGCAGCAGCTACCTTTACAGTAACATAATGAACAGTAAATGATCTATGTATGTCTGAGGAATTGCAAAGTACTACAAACTGCTAAAAGTGGCTGGACTAAGAAAAATGCCAGCAGACTTTCTGGGAGTTACAGCATGAAGATTATTTTGAAAATACGGTACTATGACCCAAAGTGAAGATAATGATTTGCACAGTGAAAAGCAGTGCAGCTGTATGTGGAAACAAAATAATGTATTTTGAATACAAGATGTAAGATGAGATCTTAACAAATTTCCAGACCTTTTTAACCACAGAACACACATTATTTTCTATCACAGTAACCAACTGCTACTTTCCAATTCAATTATCACAACTTCCTTCAAGCACAAAATTACACTCCCCAGTCTCAAGCTGCAGTACAGTAATGCCTGTGCATGTTAATCAAATGACAAAACACATTAACATTAACAAAGTATCTAGACTTCCAAAATGACAATATGCAATGTGATTCAAATATGTATTACCATCACTTACTATCAAATGAAATAACATTGTAAAGTAAGAGGTGGAAATAAACTGATAATCGAAGAAGTAACTCACCGCTTAATATCTTTAACGAATCTTCAAGAAAACCATCCTGAAGACAAAAAAATCTTCAATCTAAGAGGGCAATAAGACAAGCTTACAGGGACACATACTGAGCTTACATCAAACCCTGCCCACACAAAGGTTTCAGACAGAGTTGTCATAACTGCTTCAAGGGCATACTCAGTGTGGTCCAAAACACTGCTGTCACTTGGAAAATGTGTCTGAAAGAACAGAATTCTGTAATTTCAGCAATCTTACATTCTCAAGCAACAGCATACCTTAACCTCAGCAGGGTGTTTTTTCAACACTTTCACCAGATGATTTAGTGATGCTCAATGCGGTAAAAATCTGCAACACAGAAAGCAGTTCAGTTTATTATAATCTATAGTGTTTGTTGACAACTAAGTAAGATACCTGCAGCTAGCTCAATGCGAAATCAGATACTTGTAGTGTCAACTAATTACAAATTACATTACACTGTAACTATAAAATTAAAATCCAGGACTATACGCTTAGGAAGTAAAAGCAGAAGTTTGACAACTGTGCTAAACCTCAACTGCAGTTACGTGCTGCTTAGTGTTTTCACATGTGCTGACACATTAAATAGTCAATATATCAGCAAAATCTGTTGTTCTTTTTGTCATAACTTCTGGAGTAGTGACTACCCCTTGCAATATGTGTGATTTCAGGCTTCCAACTCAGTGTAAATAAGGTCTTCACTCATCTGGTATATTGCGCAGCATTTACTGGTAATCATTTACTGTCATTTCAAGACCCCTATAGGTCCTATCTTCAAAGGACTGCTTGACCCTTGAATACAGCACCAATACGCTGTCCCAAAATGCTGGAAACTACCTACCAATCAATGCTACACAATATCCCACAACAGCATAGACCTACTCCTTAGACTAACTTTTAGTAATTCTGACACATTCTAGATCATGAGACAGTATATTTCTTACAGGCACAACTGGTAAAAAAAAAAAGACTGTTTTTAACCATATAGCCTACAAATATCAGACTAACTTACCTCACAGGTAAATCAATATGTAAAAACAATACCCTCTTAATAACCACAAAGAAAGTGGAATGTATATAACAACTCTATTACTTTTCAACATAGTCTCCCTGCAGTTTCATGCACCTTTTTTTTTTTGCAGTCCATAAGCTGCCTGATTTCATGGGAGAAACAGGTTCTAGGTTGTTTCCAGGTCCACGTATATGCTAATTTCACTTCACCACTGCCAAACCAGCAACCACGTAATGCCTCTTTAAGTGGACCAACGGCATAAAAGTGACACAAAGCAAGGTCTGGACTGTAAGGTGGGTGTGGCAGAACCTCGAACTTAAAGTTTTCAATTTTCTGTATCGCTGTGACCACAGTATGGGGACAAGCACTGTCATGGTGCAAGAGAACAGTTTTTGACAGCAGTCCACTCTTTTGTTGCGAATTGCAGGCTCCAATTGGTCAGATGTCTAACATCTCAGCAACGTCAGACACAGTTTTCCATCATTCTTCTTGAAAGAGAGCACTGCATGCATGATGTGGTCATGAGTGTATGAACTTCACAGGCGTCCCAATTAAGCTTCATCAGAAACATTTGTTCTTCCGAATTTAAACATTCATGCCCATTCACAAACTTCTTCTGACTCATACTGTTAACACTACCAGAGTGCTAAGATTCTTCAGTGCATATCAGTGGGTTTGAACCCTTCTGTCCAAAGAAATTTTTCTTACTATTATGTTGTTCAAGGATGATGCTATTGAAAAAGAGATTTTCCACATATACCCCTTCAGCCAGAATGACAATGGAGTACTGTGTGATGCATGTTCAAACCTGTGAGAATCCAGTTAGACTCTACTACAGTCAGTTGGCTGCTATCGCATCTGCTACTCACTTAATTCACAAACTGCCTTTACCTTGTGATTTACCATTATATGTTCTGCTATTTTCGTCTTTTTCCAGCTCATCTGTTCACTTTAGAGTCTGTTGTGGACCTTGGCTTCCAGTACAATCCTTTTCCATTTCTTCCAGTCTCTGGCCACTGTATGCCAATTTCTTATTTCAATTACCTTCAAACTCTCTTATATCCATTGTCTCTTTCCCATATTTGCCCAAGTCACAATCATAAACATCAGCCCAGTTAGGATTTAGATGACCATTGTTTTCTCAAGAAAGTTTTTTGTTTGGGACTGGGAAGTCAACCCAACGCCCAAAACACAACCTGGAGCACCAGAATGTCTTTGTCTGAAACCCCACTCTTGCATGTCCAGCTTGGGAGACCCTACTAATACATACATGACTGCCAGCATAGCTCTCGAGCATGAAGCTGTGTGAAATGCACATGTGAAAATAGGCTGCAACACAGCTGGAATGCAACATCATTTATTAGAAGCACGAAAAATTGCATTGTGACCTCTTCTGTGCTACTTGGGGGGAAATTCTTTTAAGCTTAAGCACAGTAACAGGGCAACCTATACTTCAAACGCATGGGAAAATATTGGTACTATGTTGCCTAATACCTTAGTTCAAAGAAGTTCTTAAGTCGAATCATCTTAACTCTGTTTCACTGTATATTCTTCTGTGTTGTTACTCGCCAACATAAAATTTTCCTGACAGAATACTTGTGCAGACCTACCTCAGCTGTTGTTGGATGAATGCCAATCAAGTTGTCAAAGTCAGATTTTTTTGCGCCTAGCTTCACTCCAAGAGCAAATCCTTGAGTTATTTCACCAGCATTTGGTCCAAGAACATGGAAACCAACCACACGCTCCTACAAAACACACCAAATCACTAATATGTAAACTTCTTGGTCCTCTTCTATTAGAGATGCTTGAACTTGTGTATGCAGGTAAAAATACACAGTTTTTAAAATATGTAGGTATTACCATTGTGCATTATGATTAACTATAAATAATTTAAATGCCTTTATTAGTGCATATTGAAATGGGATAGTTCTGTTACAGAGCTTTATTATTGTGTCATACAACTGTTAACGCCTTCCCATGATCAGTTCTTTGACAAACTTACATTGAAGAAATTACATGGGACATACAGGTAAATATGTAACCCAACCTAATCTAACATGTCAAAGCACATACATGTAGGCATACATGTGTAACATACACTTCAAAGTTATGAATTACAAATGTTTTCCAGCTATGATATTGCAACAAACTGCCAAAATGCTGTAATAACAGAGTGAAACTGGATTTTACATTTCTTGAATTTATGCAGTTTTATTAGTCCCACCAAAACTCCCAAAAGAACAGCATTATAATTTTCCCAGAACACATGTTTGTGCTTTCACCCAAAATTCCTCAGTTACATGCTCAACCTGAGTGTAAATTGGCATGTTACAACTACCTCCTTCCAAATGTTTATTTACCATTCATAATCATCTTACTATCATAAGCAATAGTATGGAATTAAGTATATATTTGGTTATCTGCTCTAATTAGGAGAAGGCTGGGCCAGAAAAGCCAACAAGTCAGTTGTTCAGGGTACACAACCTAGTCTACAGAAGCTACATCAGAAAGCCAAATAACTGAACCTAGGCAATGTTGCATTTTCGAGTATTTTCTGCACTGACTATATGGTCCTGGCCAGATTCCCATAAGACCAATGTTATATTTTCCCAGATATTAAGTTCCCCAGATCCCCAACTTCACATTTTCCTGGAATTATGCTTAATTTTCCATGCCCCAACTATAGAATTTACCCAATTATATGTTTCACAGTCTTCTTCTCAGAATTTTTATTAGGGTCCAGCAGGGCATTGGAACATCATCTCTGTTGAAATCTCCCTCAACTAAACACTGAAGTAGTTCATACATTTCTTGTATATATAGCAGTCCATCCAATAGGAATAGACACAAAATTTAAACTTAATAGCTGTAGTCGATACCAGGAAGTACCACTGTGCACCTTTAGTCATAAATTGTACATCAGTGTCTAGAATAAATTATACTGTGGACCAAGCATAGTTTCAAAGAAAAGCATGAAATATGTATAAAAGAAAGTAGAAATAATTTGCAATATGTGAAAGAATAGAGATTTTAGCAAAGGTTGATGCGCACACTGGAACATATGCTAACCTAGTACTGGAGTTGAGACTTCCGGTGTAGAAAGTAAACAAATTTGAAAACTGCGAAGCATCTGAAACAAGTTACATCCAATGTAAACTTCCTCCAAGCAGCGGAAATCACCAAAATACTCACCAGTGGAGGAAATGAAATCTCCTCTTGCTGCACAGTTCAAGCAAGCATGTGCAAGCACACTTCTGTAGGTGATGAAATATCAGGCAGAAGACATTGCTAATTACTACTCATTTGGGAGTAGACAACTACATGTTCAAATGGTTGGATCAACAGATTTAAGAAAGGAAACAATACTGTTTAGACAACTCCAACAGGTGAGAGCACGCATGTTGATTCAGAAACAGCAGCTGACAGGAAAAATGAGTGACTGTTGCTGGAGACTAAAGAATATGACCCCTGTGACATATATAACTCTGATAAGACAGGCCTGTTTTTAAATCTGCAACCCGGTAAGAGTCATACTTTTCATGGAGGCCCTTGTCATGACGGAACAAAATCAAAACAGCAGGTTACAATGCTTCGTGCATGCAGTGCTGATGGTAGCAGAAAACTACCACCACTTGTAACTGGCAGATATAGAAGTCCACATTGATATAAGAATGTTAAAATGCTTCCCAAAAAACATGATGCCAAAACAAATCCGTGGATAACTAGCAGGATATTTTCAGATTATCTTACACCAGTAGATAGGAAAATAGGTCATAAAAATAAATAAATCCTGCTTTTCATGGATCAATTAACTGCTCACATACAAAACACAACACCACTCATGAACATAAAGGTTGTGTTTTTCCAAACCACAATGGTGGATCTTAAATTACAGGTATCATTTCAAAGATGGCAGTTACCTCCATCTTCGTGATACATATACCAAACTATATGGCGTCACATCCTAGAAGACTGTAAGCTAGATCATCACCATGAAAACGTCCAATCTCATACAATAGTCAATCCCTCTCATGTCATTAAGTGAGTATTAGAAAATCTGTTATACATACCAGTTTTATAACCTACTGCTATGTGCCCTAAAAAAATAGGCCTGCGTGCATGCATTTCAAGTAGCAGGTACTTGGTATGTTAAAATATGAGGCGTGTCTGGACAGTAAAGATACATCACATGTAGGCCGATAGGGAAATTTTTTATGCTTATTATGGCAACACTGCCAATGACCTTGAGCCTTTACTTGTAAGCCATGCTCATTTGACAGTGGTAGAACTGGCTTTGTTTGAGTGAGATGTGTTTGAAATGGCAGTGCCGATACAAAGTCCCACCAAATGTGAGGTGAGTTCCATCATATGATTTCTCAACGCAAAAGGTGAACGTCCAGTGGAAATTCACAAACAAATTGTTGCTGTTTATGGTAACGTTATGAATCAGCAAAATGTGACGAAGTGGTGCTGTGAATCCTCCAAAGGAAGGATGGATGCTCATGACAAACAAAGGAGTGGTAGGCCATCTTTGATCTTTTATGACCTTCTTCAAGAAAGTGAAGGAGAAATTCGTGCAAATTGATGCGTGACGATACGAGAGCTGCATCACATCATTCCTGAAGTGTCTAAGACCACAATTCATGAAGCTGTGACAAAAACTTAAGGTACAGAAAATTATCGGCATGCTGGGTGCCCAAAATGTTAACGGATGATCACAAAACGAAACAGACGGATTCCGCGCTGAAGTTTCTCATGCGCTACGCACAGGAAGAATGAGTTTCTGGACTCCCTTGTGACTGGAGATGAAATAAGGGTTTTCCACCACACACCTGAATCCAAGCAACAGTCACTGTAATGGCGCCATATGCATTCCCCCAAAACCCAAAAATTCAAAACTTCAATTTCAGTGAAAAAAATCATGGCGTCCGTTTTCTGGGGCAGAAAAGGCATTCTCCTGGTCAACTTCATGCCTCCTGGCACAACAATTAATGCCGCTGCATACTGTGACACCTTGACATGGCTTTGACAAGCCATTCAAAACAAAAGGAGGGAAATGTTGTAACGTGGTATGTGCCTGCTCCATGACAATACATGGCCCCATTCTGTGCACATCACCACTGCACTTCTGGAAAAATTCAAGTGGGATGTATTGGACCATCTGCCATACAGTCCAGACCTCGTGCCCAGTGATTTCCGCTTGTTTCTACACCTAAAGAAACATCTTGCTGGGAAAAAGTTTGACGACAATGATGAGGTGCAAGAAGACGTCATGACATGGTTCAAAGGGCAGGTGGCAGACTTCTATGACTCGGGGATAGAGAAGCTGGTTCCAAGACTTTATAAATGTTTGGACAATGCCGGCGACTATGTTTAAAAATAAAGTTACGTACAGGCAATTCATTCACAGTGTCGCTTTTGTAAATTAAAAATGTTGTACATGTTTAAGACCTTTGTATCTTTACTTCCGGGACATGCCTCATTAATATCTACATGACAAAAAACAGAATAGATTCAGCATACAATTTAAAGTTCAATATAGCTTCCAAAAACACATGAAGTATCAACTCATTATGAGTCCTTACCCCTTTACTCTTGACACAAACAAGCTTTCCATAGCACTTGTTGTTATCTCGACTTGTCAAAGCATACTCCAGTGGCTGGTAGGAGCTATGGTACACTTCAATGTCATCCTCGCCATAACGTGCCACTGCATCTTTCTCAGACATCCCCACAAATCCATACTCCAAGGGAGTAAACACTGTTGTGGGTACATTTACATAATCTGTGAGGACTGTTTGATTATTATACAATCTCTGAAACATAAAGAGTTGAGCTGCATTTAGCATTCAATGCTACAAAACTCCTGACAAAACAGAACAAGCACCAAACAATGACCACACAGATTTAAAATAATCATTCTCACTATTTCTCATACAAGAAATGTGGTTCTACAGCAATGCTCAGTACAGTATTATTCAAACACCATACCCCTTTCTAAAATTTGCAGTTTCAGAACCAAACCCATATTAAACATTTCAATACACCTCCCACAAGAAAGGCCATGAAATGGTCAGGGCAAAAAAAAGGCATACAAAATTTTGGTCAGAGAACTTGATGGGGTGAGGCCTTTTGAAACACCTAAGCATACATGGTCAGATACTATTAAAAACGTATCTTAAAAGAACCAGGAATGGAAGGAGGGGAGGTACTTGCTTTATTTGGCTTAGAACACAAACCCAGTGGCAGGCTCCTGTAAAGACATAATGTCTGGGTCCCATAAGATGTGGAGAATTTTTTGTGTAATTGAGCAACTGTAACCCTGTCAGAAACTGAGCGAAGTTAATTCAATATACAGAATATTGAGAAAAATTCACTAAACATTGTATGGGATAAGAGAGAAAGGAATTCTAAAAACTTACTAAAGCTGACTTCCTGAATACTGTCCACTCTCTTTGAACAGATTCTGTAACCTTCACTCTCTATCTTCCCCCCAACAGTCACCACTGCTTAACAGCACATACTGATGTAACCCAACATTCTTGACATTGTACATAAACAGACTTGACTAATATTATTTGAAACAAGGTTATCCATGTCCTTAATTAAACACCACAGCATAAAGTATACAGGGGAGTGGAGGTACAGCTCCACATATTCTAAACCTTGACACTACATGGAGATGAGTGGTCAGCTTCACACCCTGACTGCTTTAACCCTGGGGAAAATCCACCACTGGATACAGGCTTAGTGGGCTCTAGACCCTGTCTGAATGGTTTAGAGAAGAAAGAAACATCTAGACCCTGCCAGGGGTTGGATGCTTATTTGTCAGTGGTCCAGCCTGGCCACTCTCTCAACTGAACTATCCTGGCTTCTGATCAACTACTTTGACACACATACAAACATACCATATGAATGTATGTGTTGCAGGTGTTACACTTTTACAGTGGTGCAAGCATGATGTTGTGACCAGATAAGCATTATGTTTCTCAATATATGAATAACATTTCCTCAGATTTAAAATACAGCCACCAACTCTACAGAAGTGGGGATTTAAAATCCCATCTTCTAGATGATAAAATGTTATCCACAAATTACAACACAGCTTCCAACACTGTAGTACTAGAAGCTAACAACTCCCTGCTCTGAAATATACAGAAAAATATACTGTATTTATTCCTGCACTGTGGTTAAAGGAGCTCATTTTCAGTTTGGGACACCGAATGCAGCAAACATTTTAAAAATTACACACTGATCCATTTGAATAACTCCAAGGAGCAGTCTTTCCTGAGCAGCCAATAGTTCCTTAGCTAATCAAGAAACTCCCTGCATTTTATGGAACCAGCAAGTTCAGGACCATGTTTACCATGACCTACCACTTGATCCTACTCACAGCCAAGCCAATTTAGTCCAGCCCCCCCCCCCCCCCCCACTTTTTTTTAAATTCCTTCCCCTCTTCCCCTTTTTTTTCATTATAGTTCATTTCTCCCTTCTTTTTCCCCCTTTTCCAACAAATCCACCC
>Ga0131853_10017567_pt1 | contig 13023 bp, 9 predicted proteins | sample TergutLab28metaG_FD_92764 | JGI IMG/M metagenome (GOLD analysis project Ga0131853, IMG submission 92764) | Labiotermes labralis P1 segment gut microbial communities from Petit-Saut dam, French Guiana - Lab288 P1 (version 2) (version 2) | ecosystem: Host-associated > Arthropoda: Insects >...
CTTACCTCCGCGTGTTCTGTAGTTTACCGCCTCTGTATTCTTATTCTATCACTTTATTTGACAGCGTTTGGCACTTTTCATTCTCGTTTGTGCCTTTCGCAGAAAGGAATGGTCTTAATAATGTCCTAAAAAACCACGTTGCACCAAGCAATCTTGTTTCTTTTGCATATTCACGTTCATTAATGCACTTTTCATAATATTCAGCTCGACGACGAATCGGAGCTGCAGTATTTTCAAATTTTGTAAAAGTACGAGTACGAAAAACTCGCCCGCATATTATTGGTATAAATACTAGCATTACACTATAGCTGAGTATAGGTTCAAATCTAAACAGATAAACGACCAAAAAAGCTAAGTAAGGCACATAAAATGCTACAGCAAACATTGATATCCTGACAACATCACCAGCATCTTGTACACCTTTATATGCTTTATTGATATCATCAAGCATAATCTCGTTCTCAAAACAAATTGGGTCTACTTTACCTGCTTTATCGTTTACACTACGCCCTAAAAAGGCAGAAAGTCGATATCCTAAATTTTTAAGCAAAATATCTGATGCGCCTTGTACAGCAAGAGTTGTCACCGTAAAAAGCCCTAAAAACACTCCCCACCATAATGCGACATGTAATTCACTCAAATCAGATGCTGATGCACCAACCGCTTCAAAAAAATTCTGCTTTAGCAACATATTAGCGGCTGTTGCAAGTCCAACCAACCCACAAATTAACATAGAGACTACAAAGTACATGGGACAATATTTAAGTAATAATCCAATCAAATTGGAATACATCCCTAAGAACGGTATTTTCATAATTAGCCGACTTATTGATACCAACTCCTTTGATTTGTATACATATCTGCGTATATTCCATTTTGCGCAATAAGTTCTTTATGCGTACCTTGTTCCAATACATATCCGTCACATAAAACAAAAATTTTGTCGGCCAGTTTGATGGATCCAAGTCTATGACTAATAAATATTGTTGTTCGATCTCGGCTAATATTCTCAAACTGATCATATAACTTGCTTTCACTAACGGGATCAAGAGAAGCTGTAGGTTCATCAAGAATAATTATTGGGGCAGAACTCACTAATGCTCGCGCCATTGCTAATCGCTGCCATTGCCCACTAGAGATATCTACACCATGGTCTGCTATTTTCCCAAGAGGTGTATTCAAAGCGAGAGGTAATCCAGACAACTTATCAAAAAGTTCCACGCTATCCAATGCATCTTTCATACGCCCAAACATTTTAGAACTATTAATTTGATTTATGTTGCCTATGCAAACATTATCCTTCACTGAAAGTGGATATTGCGCAAAATCCTGATATACGCCACAGAACATCGCTTTTAGATGTGCCGCTGGATAACTCCGCAGCTCTTTGCCATTTAAGATAATTTCTCCATCATAAGTATCATATAATCCAGTCAGAAGTTTTATTATCGTCGTCTTTCCAGCACCGTTAACACCCACAAATGCAAAATGCATACCTGCAAACATCTTCATTGAACAATTTTTTAACACATATGCCTCAGTGCCTGGATATTTAAAACTGACATTTTTTAATTCCAATTCCTGAAATGGTTCTATGTCTACTAAAGGTAAGTCCAATGCACCAGTTGCCTCCTCCAAAGATGCAAATATAGTTAAATCTTGTAAATATGATCTAAATTTCGCCAAGTCGATTACGGCTTTGTTTAAGTCATTGGCTAACAGTTGAACAAGATCATACATTCCTCCAGCTAGTGCAATAAACATACCAAAAGCCATTGTCCCATTCACAGTTGGAAAGACAAGTGCAACAGTAATCAAAGCAGAAATCAATGATACGAAAATTCCTGTACCTTGACTGGTGAGAGCTAACTTAATATCTGCCTTAATTTTTATTTTACGAGCAACTTCATACTGAGAAAACCACTCAGTACCTAAGTATTTCGTATAATTAAACAGTGTGCGCTCATCAACGGCATCCCTTCCTGATAACACTTCAGCTAGATACTGATGTCGACGCTCATGTTTTGATGCAATCTTAATAGACCTATAATTTGTTTTGCCACCTTTTACTGAAATTATCAACATTGGTAAACATAAGCTTATAGTTAACAAGCCAATCCACCATACTTGCGTAAATACAATATACAGGGTACCTAATATACGTATTACATAAAGCAACAAATTAAAAGTTCGTTGCGCCATTAAACTTATCGTCTCTTGATATTTGCTACATACTCTATTTATCAAGTCCCAAGTGTCAGGATTTTCAAAATGCCTATACTCTAAACGAGAACGTTTATCAGAGTACGCAATTCCCACGGCAAAAAGAGCATTGATTTCGAGTTGAGATGAAAATATGCGCCCCACTACATATGAGACTCGCCGCCATCCCACACACACAACAAGAAGTACGAACCAAGGCACGACGGAATAAAAATCAGTTTCTCCAAGCGCATATTTAATAGATAAATCAATGAAGTTCGCAACAATTGGCACTTGAACAACAGCAGATAGTCCTGTAGCTATTTTTTGTAATCCAAGACATACGGTGGAAAGAGGGCTACATTGGAATGGAATACGTAAAAAATCCATCCAATAATACTTGCGTTGCTCTAGCTTAAACATCATATCGAACATATTTATCTATCTCTAAAATAAGATTCTCTAATGTGCGTTTTTCTAATTCTTTGAGTCTTTCAAATCCAACTAGTATTTTTTCCTTTTCTCTGTATTTACCTGTTAATTGATATTTTAAACACATATTGCGTAACGTTAGTGCATTATGTTCGATTTCTTTATATTCGCAAATTATATCATTATTATCTAATTGAATATTGAGGTTTTCACGTAAATAATTTAACCGAAATGTCATTGCTCTATATCTATCATATAGTAGATGAACATTTTGAATACCAAATCTGCCATCGCAAAAAAGCTCTCCTATCTTATTAATACAATCAAGTCCATAAAGATAAATATTTTCACTTACTTTGTTGTATGGTTCAAACATATATGAAGTATTAAAAAACCTGCCTGTACTATCTTTACATTCCAAAAAATCTTTAAGTAATGCTAAACAATGTTTTATAGAAAAACTATATTTATTAATTTGCGGACGCAATAACTGAATTTCTGTCCGGAAAAACTGATAATCTGGTTCGCTTGGAATCATCTCATTTTCAACGTTAATAAATGACTCCTTAAAACTCGAAAAATCAATTTCTACAGTACGATACTTTCCGTTGTCAATAAATGCTGAAATGTATACCTTATCTTCATCACAATCAATACCATTAATAAAGACGCATGGAGGATAATGCTCTTTTAAGTATGAAGCCGAAAATGGCATATAATATTGATCAAGTCTCATTATAAGATAATATCCATTCTCAATGGAATTAATTACAAATCTAATTATATCATTTTGAACAATAAATCTAGGTACAAAAAAAGACTCTACTACGTTTGAATAGTTACGATCAAGGCTACCCCAATCTACGAAATTTGCTTTGCAAGAATCATGCCACTTATCATTTGCATCATTCGTGTATCGGAGATAAATGTTAATATAATTGCTACACAACCAAGCATTACCACTCTCGCTCAACATAGCAATAGAAAGAAAGTTAGAGTGTGTAGGTATTGTTGTTATTATTGGATTTGTAAGTTTTAATATTTTTTTCATTTTCATAATCCCCTAACATTATTTTTTGGCTTATAAGTGTAAAAAATAGTCACTCAAACTTCGCAGATGAGACAGTAGTGTTACTTGCTCTCATTCAAAAAGTTTGGTTAATTTAAGTAATCCCTCACATGATATGCTCGTCAGTAGATTTCAATCCAATTTTCATAGAGAAATTCCAACATAATAATACGGTGTCATCAACCTACAAATTGCTACTAATTAAAATTCCTATGAGCCAACTCAATAGATTTTTTAATATCCACTTTACCATTACTATTATAAATAAATTCATCAATATCAAGTATTTCATTAGGTATCATGTAATAAGGTAGTTTTTTAGAAATGAAATCAAGAAGCGAACTTTTGGAGTAATTATCAGAGACAGGCACAACAATTGCCAAAAGTTTCCCTTGGATATCATCGCATACACATTTAGAGACGGTTTCTGATTCTAGTATTTTTCTTTCAATTTCATTTATAAATACTCTAAATCCATTTCGTTTTATCATTTTGTTGTTTCTGCCAAGTAAAATATAATTATTTTCAGTATCAAATGTCACCATATCCCCTGTTTTATACAATTTACCATATTTATCATCTATATAAAATGCTTTTTGCGATGTTTCAATATCATTCCAATAAGAATTCATTAGTTGTATACCACCTATATAGAGTTCTCCTACTTGCCCTTGCTTTACCTTGACAAAATTGCTATCTAAAGCAATAAAAAATGTGTTTTTGTTTGGCTTCCCTATAGGAATTTGATTATCATTATAAATATCAGATCTCGAAACTTCATAGCTTGAAACAATTGAAGTTGCCTCTGTTGGACCATATCTATTAAACAATCTCACATTTTTGAATATTTCGAAAAACGTCTTGACACTGTGTTTAGAAATAAAGTCTGCACCGATTGATATTATTTTTAATGATAGTGCATTTACATTGTCACTGTTCAGGTTTTCCATTAAAAGAGAAAACAAGGCTGGTGTGCAACCAAAAAAAGTAATGTTCTCAGAAATTAGCACATTAATTAGCTTTTTTGGCATAAATACAGATTTTCTGTAAATAATAAGACTACCGCCTACAGCAATCGGTGCAAAAATTCCCCCAAAAGAACCATCAAAATAGAAAGGTAACATACTAATGTATTTACAAGAAGAGTTAAAATTAAATTCTTCCAATGTGCTTTCTATAAAATTTATTAAACTAGAACCTGCGATAGCAACACCTTTTGGTTCGCCTGTTGAGCCTGAAGTGTACACGATATAAGCTAAATCAAATGGGTCATATCTTTCGATATATAAGTGATTTCTATCTTTATAATCTTTCCAATAAACATAAACACCTACCTTACTTTTTTGTTCGTAGTTATCTACAAAGACAAATACAACATCTTTTATGTGTTGCACTTTTTCAAAATGTTTATTATCCGTTACAATTATTTTTGGCATACAATCTAACAAAATGGTATTAAGCCTGTCTGGAGGAGCATCAATTGCTAACGGGACAAAAATACAAGAGCATCTTAACGTAGCGTACACAGCAATAATATACTCTATTGAATTATCTAAAAGTATGGCCACTCTATCCTGTCTATTAACTCCACTAGAGTTTAGTAGCATCGCAAAACAATTTGTATATTTGTATAGATCACTATATGATATAAAATTATTACCTTGTTTAATTGCTATAGAGTTTGGCATCATTTTTGCTATTTTATCCAAGTTCATGTTTATTGACTCTATTTTCATTCTTAAACCCTTCCATTTCTTACAAACAAATCAAATATATACACATTGTCATTTTTTAACTATATTTCATGATGATTGCTGATATAAGCATCATTTAATCCATTTTACGTTTTTAACATATAGTTATTATTTTAACTTACATGACTATTGTGCTAGTACTGAAGCTATTGTAGCTGAGATACATAATTCAATTAACTTTATTTTTCAACGTTACTTTTAGCACAATACGTTTTCCCAATTGAAGTAGCCCATAACGTGATTGATAGAAAGCAGTATATAATACCTATGAATCGAATCAATAAATACATGAAGGAACGAGGTTTACTGCGCTAATCGCATTGACTATGATAACACTGCGATTGTAGCGGAGACAAAACAATTGAAGCAGTAAAGCAATGACAACAACGGTGGTCAGTATATTATAGTACATTAATGTCTTCTTATCTTCTTAAAGTTTGCTTGACATAGTTATCTTGCTGAATATCAGCAACCTGTGTTTTTAAGTATATAGTATTGAAACAAAGCGTCACGATCACTGCAATATCCATTACATGAAATAATATCCATTCCCAATAATTTTATGAAATCCACTTCTAATAAAACCGACGTATGTCCAAAACAAATGATATGTCCCCCTGCTTTCACTTTTTTATAAAGCACCATAAAATACAGCTTTGCCTCTTCTTTTGTTGTAATTTCCGAGTTCAAAAATCTTAGAAACAACATATCAACTGATCCATCATCGACCGGTGAGTTAATTGCGTTTACGCAACTATAATAATCAAGAAAATCTTTTGCATATTCAACCATCTCAGAGCTCATGTCGTGACCGATTGTGACACATCCATTATACTTTTGCTTCAACGTATATAGAAACTCTCCTGTGGAACATGCAGGATCATAGATAACAATACCTTCAAAATAATAATCCTTAATCAATTCGATGGTAAATTGTCTAAAATGTTCTTCTCCGTGTGATAAATTAATAAGCCTTTTGGGATTAAAACTCCATCCAGATAGTGCAGTGATTTTATTTTCATTTCCTGTAGCGAAATCTTTATACAAAAAAGGATAAAAAATATTAACCAATCTATCCTTAGACAAGTCTCTAAAAATAGCAACCTTTTCACCCTTTGTTAAAGGATAATATTCAATCATTATATTTCTATTCTCATACGCATAATCCTTTAAAACGCCCAAAATCATATGACATGTAATCATACTACAGTGTGTAGAATTTATTTTGTTTTCTGTACTTAATGCTGAGATAGTTTTTCTTCCGAACAAATTAACGCCCCTATAATTATCAATAAAAAATATATGTTGAGGCATGTGATAATCTTTATCGCAGTATAGACAAATCTCTTGACTTGTAATTTTTTTGATGTCTACGAAGCGGTCTTTTTCATAATCATTCTTATTGAAAAAACATTCATTAAAAATCAACATCTCATTTTCAAAAAGTTGTTGTTTTGTATATGGATGATTTGCAGTGTATAAATTATAAATAAGTCTTCCTCTTTTCCCGTTGTTTCCTTTTGAATTTTGATCGGCTATCCTTTTTTTTCTTCATTAAGGGCTTATCTAGTGATTCAAGACTTGCCTTCATATCATTAATAACAAAAACGACTTCATTTCTAGGATCAGATCCCATAAAAGGAATTTCTTTGAACTGATTTCTGCTGATTTCATATCCAGAGAAGTGAGATCTAAATATGCCTACCCCTTTAGTCATTTTAATAAGTATAATGGAAAAGTTCATCATATCAGCAAAGGCCGCTTCTCCATGAACAACAGTTGTTGTATCATTCGATTTTAACACATAAAACTTAGCATTTCTTTCTGATAAAGAGCTATAAACTTTAGAAAGAAATTTTGTGGGGAAAGAAATCTCGAAATTACACATAGGCTCAAGAATCTGTACTCGGCTCTTCTTTAAACACCTAAACAAAGCTATTGGAACCGCTATATTGAAATGGCTTGGATCAGAACCCATGGAATCAAATTGACCGCCTATTAACGACACCTCGGTATCTATAACTTCCCATCCAAACATCCCCTGTTTCACGTACTCGCATATTAGACGTTCTATACGTCTTTGATATTTTTTATGCATAAAGTCAGTTGAAAGATTTGATATATATCGCATACCGCTTCCCCTTGCCAGAGGCTTCACTTGTATAGTAACCCCTGATACGGATGTGTAAGTAGCATCTGCAGACACATCATCTGATACAGTTTCTTTATATATGACTGTAGGTTCGACGAATGTGGCAACAATACTAAACCTTTCATTTAACATTTGTTTTAAAATTTCAGAGTGAATATCTCCTAACAAGTCAACGCAAATTTCATTAGTTACACAATCGTGCTTCACATTTAAATAAGGATCTTCAATTGCTAAAATTTGCAATGCATCGAAAAGTGTGAGTTTGTCTACATTTTCATTCTTTACTCTAGCTGTCAATAATGGATTAACAAATCTAATTACCTCTTGTCCATAACAGTCACCTAAATAAGTTCCGCTTTTTACATCTAACCCCTTTATAACTACAATTTCACCAGGTAATGCATCTTTGACACTTGATAAAGTAATACCATTAACAAGAAATAGATTGTTTATTATCTCAATATCATCGTTAACCTTAATTTTATCCTTGACCTCTAATTTCCCATTTAATATCTTTGCATAACACCACTTCCCATCATGTTCAACCTTAACAGAATATACATATGCTTCAAAGGTATTGTTTTCGTTACCTAAATAATTCATGGCATAATCATTTAGTCCTGATATTATTTCTTGAATCCCAATTCCATTAAGAGATGAACCGCCATAACACAAATAGACTTTATTGACCTGAAAAAGCTTTCGAATCTTTCTCTTGATGTAGTCAGCATCAAACAATATTCCATTGATATAACATTCATATGCATCTTCACTAACATTAGCAAGTTCAATCATAAGTTCAGCGTTTGATTTATCAATAATTGACATTGTTTTGCTGGACTCTGTATTAAAGTTATACAAAGAAATTGTTTTAATATTAAACGTTTCTTCAATTTCTTTGACTACTCGATCAAAATTGCTTCCTACTCTATCCAGTTTGTTAATATAAATAAAAACGGGAACTCTTTTTCGTTCTAGTGCATTCCATATTACTGAGGTTTGAGATTCTATTCCTTCAACACCAGAAACTACCAATATAGCAACATCAAGAATATTTATTGCTCTCTCAATCTCAGAAGAGAAGTCGATGTGTCCAGGGGTATCAACTAATTGAACTACTTTATTATGCAAATCAAAGGTCACTAAAGTTGAGCGCACAGATATACCCCTGTCTCGTTCTACGTTTAGTGTGTCACTTGCTGTATTTCCTGAATCAACACGTCCTAAAACATCTATGACTTTGGTATGATATAGTATTTGCTCAGTAAGAGTAGTCTTGCCTGCATTTGAATGCGCAAAAATGCCAACTGTCAACAAATTTTTACGATTTAACATAAATCCACCTACATAATATTGTTTATCCATGCATTAGTAATACTACATAGATGAATTCAAATTACGCAACTATGATTATATGGCTTTCATTAGCAAGCTGACTTGTAAAATGTGCAAGCAATATATCAAGGTTACAACTCACCTATAACTGTATGTTCGATTATTCGGTTTAATAGTACGTTGCATAAATTGATTAGGAAGGAGTACATTTTCATCATCGTTATTAAACATCATTGGAGTTTTCAACGAGCTTTCATTTGTAAAGTAAAAAATATTTGAAACTATTTGACCAAATCCAAAAGAATACTAGACTACTACAACAGTTTAGTAAAATATTCAGAATTCTCAATAATTACTTTTATGAGTTTTTCATATTCCACACAGTTGGGTTTATCAACTTCAAAGCTTTCGTTTGCAATGTGCCTAGCCGCAGGACATCCTGTTCCACATATATAACGATATTTACACTCACTACACATCTCCAGTAATACTGTATTACGTTTAAACCAAGAATTCAGTTTGAACTCGTCAATATAAAATATACCGTTTTCATAAGTACCTACTCTATAATCATCATTACCTATTCCATGCCAACATTTATAAATGTTATATTTATTATCCAATATATACTGATTTTTCGAAGCTCCACAATGTCTAAGCATTGGCTGGTATGGCATGTCGTTTATAACTGATCCAATGAAATGTGAAGGATGATATCTTTTACTAAAGATCTTTAAACATGGATTAGAATTTTCAAGCTTGAAGATTTTCTCAATTCCATCTTCTTCCTTTACTATATTAACCTCACCTGAACATCCACCATCTTGCAATAAATAAATATATGGCTTTAAGCATTCACAACTACCAAATTTTGCATCTAGCACGCCTGCTAATTCGACGAGATTCTTAATATTCTGGCTATCAACGTTAACCCTAACAAAAGTTGCAACTCCAATATCAACAAGCAATGATAAATTTTTGATAATGATATCAAAAGACCCTGACTTATCGTGAAACATACGCCGAGAATCATGAGTTTTTTGCGTTCCATCTAAAGTAATTTGAATATGATCAATTGTATCCTTGAACGCTAAAAACAGTGGGATAAAATTATGAACATTAACCCCATTGGATATAATATCAACAGAAAAATTCCGTTTTTTTGACTGCTCTAATATTACTTTGATATTATCGTAATTCTTATCAAGAAGTGGCTCTCCACCCATAATTGTTACATTGATTCTCTCTCCATCTACTAAAGAGAATGTTCCTTTATCTACAATATAATCAATAATCTCGAATTGAACCATAACATCTGCAATGTCAAAAAATGCTCCTTTGTTATCAATCGAATATGAGCTTTCGAAACAATAGCTACAATTAAGGTTGCAAGCGTATGTTGGAATTAATACAAAATTTGGTGTGGAATTCCGTTCGCAACTATCTATATGAAGATTAAGATCGCTTACAAAACGCTTATAAGCATCTTTGTCTATAAAAGCGTGCCTACGATCAACCAAAACCGCTATATCATCTTCTGTTAATTTGTCAAGTCGGTTGTTCACAAGGTTTTCGAATGTATCATTGCAAACAAAATCTGCGGCACCATTAATTAAATTGAGCAGTAATACAGTATCTGTATCAATTCTTGTAAATTCAAGTTCATTAATTAATATCATATAATAACCCTTTATATGTTGGTAAAAACCCCTACATATATTCCTTTCATTAAACTAAGATATGTTGTAGCAGTCAAAGTAGCCTAAAGTCTGTTAACATATAAATCGCGTCAACAATCATACCAAGAACAGAAAATCTATATACATCACATCAAGCTTACCATAACGGAATTGGTAAATATTCTGCGAAACTGCTTTTTCAAGCACAAAGAAAACAGCTCTATTTCATTTCGAGACTTGCAAACTTTATTTGTCATAATCCTAAGGCACTTTACAGTTAGATTTCTTCAATCAGTAATCGTCCCTCCAAAGTATCATGTGCATTTTCGGGAGAAAGTCTGAATGTTAATGCACTTTTGGCAAGCGTGGAAGCCATATGAATTTTCGTAGTGAATCCCCTTTTGAACGGTCAATTGCTTGGTTGCAATGTTTTTTTCAGTCTCCCTGCTCCATCAAGATGAACTCTTATAGAGGTACTGTCATAACTGAGATTTGGCTGAAACATCAGCGAAGAAAATTAAGGGCTGAGACGTTCCAACACTTGTTTTTACTTTATTGATGCAAATGTATCATAGTTATAAAACAAAAAAATTATGCATGGTATACACATGAACTTTTAGAGTTTTTAACATCATTAATTTTTTTTGTAACATTTTTGTTGACTGATTTCATCACTATTCACCTCCTTGTATGCAGCCGAAGTTATCTAGCACTCTCTTTACAAAAGACATTAAAAACAGAGTCACTCTAAAACCTCAACCAATTTAAATGCCGTCTTTGGCTAATTGATTAGATAAATTTATTTGTGTTATATCTCGAACCCTTAATTTTTTCGTAACAATTATTTGTTGATTATTTATTCGTCAATGTGACCCCAATTAACAGAACCATTAATTACTTCATAAACTTCAAAATGCGGAGATGTCAGAAATGCAATGCCTTCCCTGTTTGACAGTAAAAAAAAACCACTTTTACGTAGCAAAGCTACATCACTATCGAAATTTTGAGAAATAAAGCCTAAATGATATAAACCACCCTTATTTTTTTTTAGTATGCCATAGACTGGACTTCTAGTATCAATAGGTTCGACCAATTCCAACTTAGGATGCCTTTCATCACCAACAAAAGCCACTCTAACATTCTGCGATGCATTAAAAATAATGTCTGATATTTCCTGATAACCAAATAGTGGCCTTAAAATGTCGTTATAATAGCAGTCAATATTATTAACCGCTAACCCTATATGGTGAAGTTTCATAATACAAAACAAATCCTCTCAAAAGTGAACTTTCTAAGACTTAATATAAAAACGATCTTGACTCTAAATACTAAAAGAGCTAAAAAAACACTTGTTAAGCTTGAATCGTTGCATTGATAATATTCCTTCCAATAAGTTCTGCAAGATTTTTTATGCTTTCAGAATTATCATAATTCAACTCTCTGTCATCGAACTCAATTTCATATTTATCTTCTATTTTGACAAGCAATTTGATAAACAGCAAAGAGTCTATGCCAATTACTCTTAAATTTGATTCAAGCGATAAACAAATAGAACTATCCTGTATTTCTGTCTTTATTATGTCGTAAAGAAAATCTAAAATATCTTGAGTATACATTTGTGTACCTCACTTTCGATAACGTTTGAATATTGATGTTCTTCTTTATTGTCCGACAAATGCATTGGCAAAACCAATACATATGTGAACCTTCTATATGAATCCCAAAAAACCTTGTCATATTTGAAATTTATTCCTGTGAAACAATGGCATTTTTATTGTGTGGCGACCATGATCCGAGCGTTGATTTTGCTGGTTTTTCAAATTTTTATAACTCTGAGAACAGTATCCGCTCTAAGCAAAATGCTCGAATGTGACTTATTTAATGACTTTATCGGCAGTGGGACAATGATTAATGGGTTTCATATAATGCCTAATTTTGATGAAATTTATAGAAATTTCACTATATCGTGATCAATTAAAAAAATCTAAAAAATCACAAGCATTGACAAAGTTTGCATAATCCGTATAATAGTACGATATTTGTTTCCAAATTTTACCCCCCCCCCTTTTTTATGAGGGGTAAGGAGGGCATTAAATGTACGACACTCCAATCAACTATGCCACTATTTTCAAAAGACTGCGCAAAGAGAAAGGAATCTCTTTTGACACATTCGCTGATGTATCAGGCATATCAAGGTCAACTATAATCAGAATTGAAGCAGGAACTCACAAACCGCAAATAGATACATTGCATAGCCTGCTTCCCATACTTGGTGTTACAATGGAAGAATACTTTTGTCTGCTGCATGATACGGATATGGCGTCATTTAATGCAGACTTCACGCGTATTTTTGACAGCATGTTTGCTCGTGATACTGAAAAAATAATTATTATGTTTGAA
>Ga0131853_10017569_pt1 | contig 13022 bp, 2 predicted proteins | sample TergutLab28metaG_FD_92764 | JGI IMG/M metagenome (GOLD analysis project Ga0131853, IMG submission 92764) | Labiotermes labralis P1 segment gut microbial communities from Petit-Saut dam, French Guiana - Lab288 P1 (version 2) (version 2) | ecosystem: Host-associated > Arthropoda: Insects >...
AGTTTAGTTTAGTTTAGTTTAGTTTAGTTTAGTTTAGTTGTGCCATAGTATTTTCGTTCGAAAATTTAGAGCATGTATCTACGAGTACTCTCTGCATGATATTTCTACGTTTGACCGTCTTTCCGCGTTTTGAACACGCGAGAACTATTCAAAGGGGGGTTTTTTTTAAAAGGAAATTTGAATTTGGAGAATGCAATAAAATTTACCGAATTATTCTGATTTTATTAAAATCGGACCGAAATAACGGACCCTTTACCAGAAGGCATATCTGCGTGTCTGCACATAATGTCGTCTCACTCGTAATTTGCTAAGGTCTCGTGTTTAGCAGGGCAAAATTTGCTTTAAATGACCGTTTTTAAAAGAAATTAAATATTGGGATAGAAGACTGGATTTGTCACTATGTTTACACGTTACTCTGAAAAGTGTAGTTATTCTGTATGGACAACGTAAAAGTTTTCGTAATATTTCTGTTTGTTTGTCTGAAGTCCGTGGTAGGAAACGTGAACCAGTTTTTACAGCTTTATGGAACGAGTGTTAGGCATATGTTGGTTCAAAATTCAGAGATATATACCGAGATATATATCTGTCAAATGTGACATACTTTCGCAACGTATTACAAAATTATTAGCAACTTCACAGCCTCGAAGCTGAATAAAATATCTAATTCAAACGAACACATTTCTTCTAATCTGAGCTGTCTTTTGTATTTGTACGTCGTGGTGTAAATATATTGTATTTATATAGAATTTTTTCTGTCACAATACAAGTTCTAGCTAATACAGGCCTTTATACGTAATAATGTAACGTAATTGTTTCCGACTGCGGACCTAATAGAGAACTTCCAATACATATTTTAATGCTACAAACTCTGTGAAATATGTAAGCTAACACTCTTCAAGTATAAGTGGATGTGACGCACATACACAATTTATTTTATTTACACGAATAAATTTTAATATATCAATTTCAACTTGACCTGATCATTTTTTAAAGCATTGGTAACAGGCTTTGTGATACTGACAAGGAATCCATTCATAAAGCGGAGACACGGCACCACTAGCACAATCTTGTTAAGGGACGGACATTTAATCCTCTCCAGCCCAGTCTAATCAAGTTGACTTGGTTATCACTGCTTGCTAAAGGAAAGCACCCGAATCGCTGCAGGTGTACGGATTACCCAGAAGTAGGGGAGGGCAGACGATGAGTATAGTTTTCATGGTGGAGACGTGCGTGTGCGGTGGACAGTATGACTGAGGTTATTAAATTACTTTATATTGGTGTTGTTATGTGTTGTGAAGTGCTGTAAGACGGTTAAATGTTGTGTGTGATGCCTGAATTTGTTTCTTCTAAATGGTTTGCATTCCTACATCACAGACTCCCCATAAATTTGTACCGATCAAGATGGTTGCCTGCGGAACAGGTTACAAATGCAGTAGATAATAATTCACTCTGATTTTGGTAGATTAGCTTTAGAATGCAATAGTTTGAGCTATGTCAGTGTATTGTCTACCGTATGGAAAACAGTATGTTAGACCAATTTTAATCGATTTAGGGTAGATTCAATTGGATTGGAATATAATTAAATTAATGGCCTCACCAGTACTCCGCCATTAACTCTGCATGAGGATGCGGTATTCTACATCAGGCTCTCCGAACCCGTTACGCGCGTGTTCACGAGGTGGGGGGGTGAAGCAAGTGGAGTTTTTCTGTTACTTTACTTCGCACCGCATTCGAATTAACAGTGTCATATTATACAGATATATACGAGATGAGCTGCATTTTTGAGTTATTTAAATAACTGAAATAGAACTTATACGAAGTCTAAATTCCATCTTATATTCGTGTTAACACCAAACCTGAAACTGCTGACGTACAAATAACAGTTACAGTATGTACGTAGGCCTATGTCCGTATGTCCGTACAGCATCTCATCTCATTGCATAGCCCGGTAGCTTATAAGTTATATCCATAAAAACTAAATCTTAAAAAGTCGGACCAACACCATTATATTCTAAAGAATTTTAATATTTTCCCGCTTTATATTTGTGACGTTTAATGGTTTCAGTTGTAAAGTTTAAGTGGCTGTTGAGTCACTCCTTCACGAAAAATTTGCGCATCTTCTGTGTTATTACTGGTGGCAGGAAATGAAGAATTACGGCATTGAGGCTGGTTTTGTGTCCAGTACTTCGTGGGTTTAAATGGAGAGAAACGCGCGCGCGCGCGCGCGCACACACACACACACACACACACACACGACACAACCTCTATGGTGAGCTCATGCCAACTTATTTCTTTGAAGGAGACAACGTGAACTAAGAGAAATTAAATCAAGCAAATCATGCCAATAATTAGGCTTTAGCCGCACTGTAATGTCGGGACTGTGTTCACATTCCTTGGGGTATTTTTTTTTTGGTCGTATTGATATAGTCATTGCAATCTGAAAATCCAGTCTGAAACGTCTGTGATGTAGGATTCCTAAGAAAACATTGGTGGTGTGGGTTTTCCTGTTTGGCGGATCCTGTCATCAAAAGAGTAAGTATTCCACACTGGTGTTGCTACTTTGTGTTGGTAGTGTGTTTCATATATATTTTTAACTCTAGGAACGTAATCTATTCAAATTTATGGCTGGATTTCTACAAATTTTGGTATTCTGAATCTGCACTTAGACTTGTTGGCAGAATTCAATTATGCTTCCTTTCGAACAGAACTCTACTATACTTAGAGATCAAATAGGACTAAAGTTTCTCTTCGAAATTTTATCATCATTGTATCAAAGTTTTTTTCGAAAAACTTACTTATCCTTAGTTATTACAAAAACTTCATGCTATCTCTGCAAATTACCAAAATTATGAATGTTGGCGTGGCTATATTTCATTTGAAGATGAAATACATTATTAACTCGTGTACATGTACCTAATCCATGTTTCATGGGAGGGAGTGCCTTATGTGAACATTATGATAATTAATTAGAGTTTATAAGGCTGGAGACAACGTTTGAACAAAAGACACTGAACTGCGTGACAAGGATGGAAAGTGTGTGTCGACATTGCTCGCTCATAGCGCTACATAAATCATAACGACCTTCTATGTATGATGGACTGAGTCTTGGAGAGCGCAAATGTTTCTTAGGTCACCAAGAAACGCCTTGATTTTTTGTGAAACATGAGAATCCGTTACCATGTTCGATAAGTCCTGACGTCGAACCCTAACCTGATGATATTTAATTCAGTTCGAAACCCCGTAAAATATTTTCTTCTTCCTTGATACTCTACGAAGGCAAAGTCTGGCTTAAGAACAAAGAAAGTGATGAACCTAGTGTTAACACTGCTTCTCTGCGGTCACTATGTTTCAACGTCGAATCCTGAACTCAAGATCTCCTTTCCGGAGTTAGGTATCTAGAGGCTTTTATGTGATCCTCTTGAGCAGTTGCTGTAATAATAGCATACCTGGAATAACACCATGACGAAATTTTTTTTTCACATGGTTCTCAGTTTATTATTGATTGAGTATTCAAGACTAACAATTTGTTCTGAACTGAGTGGTCAAGAGTATATTTCGAACAATGACAATAAAGTAGTTCCTCTTTAGCTGAGTATGTTTCCTTAAAGTTTCTAAACAGTATTGGTCAAAAGAAACTAAGAAAATTGAAACTCTCTGTTCATTGTGATAATACGCGGCGTCCTTTTTATCGCGTCCCTGAGCACTGTTGCTGTCACGGGATATGCCGGCGGGTGTAAACTTTGCCCAGCTGCATTGCCCAGGGGCAAGGTACATTGGCCATTTTGTACCGGTGTCCGACTTCGTGGAATTGGGAATGAAGGCAAACAAATATTTTGTGTTTTGAGCTAAACATGGCCGCCTTTTGCGATGTGTTTCCTTGTAGACTGAACTTTAAATGTCACATACATTAAGTTACCCTAAGCAGTTTACAGTATTTGAATAATGATAGTAAATGCCATAACTTGTGTGTAGTTTGGTTACACTCAACACTTGCACATCTCTTATGATTCCCATGGACAAGAGTGATTATTTACGTGAACATATTTAACCAGTGAATCTTATGTTTATTGGACCGTGCATCATTGTGATAGTTGAAGAATAAAAGGCCAACTTGATGTTACTTGCTATTTTATTTCACTTATCATGTGCTCAACATGTATCGGACATTACTATGTCCATCATCAGGAGCTTGCGACTATTCTGTTGAATCACCACATTGGTCATATTGTTCTTGGTTCGATGTGTGTTGGAGAATCCGTGTGGTTGGGTTGGCTGAAGCCTGCAACACGGATACCACTCCAACCCAACCACACCGAATCTCCAACACACATCGAACCAAGAACAATACGACCAATGTGGTGATTCAACAGAATAGTCGCAAGCACCTGATGATGGACATATTAATGTCCGAAACATGTTGAGCACACAAGAAGTGAAATAAAATAGCAAGTGACATCAAGTTGGTCTTTTATTCTTCAAATATTTAACCAGGTTTTCTCTACCATGGAGACGCAGGAGATGGGAACTAAATTTTAAAACGTTACTTACACGTTTCTCGGGTTTTATGGGGCTAATATATAATGATATAATCCAAATTGCTCCTGTTTACAAAAGTGGGAATTGCGGCCCCTTTTTGATCCTGGAAGTTTCTTTCCCGAGGCTGTTGGAATGTGGTCGATAACCGAAATTATGAACTACTTAATTACATTCAAGTACAAACCTAAAACTACAGAACAGAAGCTTTTTAATGTATACCATGAAAGTTCAGTAATAATTACTTCAAGGATCTAAGAAACTGTAACCCCGTTATTGCACATTCAGGACCTTAATCATTCCTTTCGGTCACACTGGGAGCCTCAGGCCACCCTAATTCGCAATAATTTGGGAATCTTTGTATAAGTCGCCATTAAGTTAATGGGTTAGGTGTCTTGACTACAGAAATAAGTGTGTATCTGTTCGGTTAAGACGCTTTGTAAGGGTATAAATCGTAAAGGTTTTACTTCCTTACAGATACTTTTCGCTGTCTTAATGTATTTCAGCGCCGCTATTTTCAGGAACAGTTTGCTGTGTAATATTCTCTATTATTCTGATATCCCTCTATCTACGCTACACTGAGCGTGCGTAACGAGAAAAAAATTCAATCTGTGTTGCAAACGGGCGAGGCTGGCCGTCTTAAAAATTGTGTCCTATTTTCGGGATGTCATATGAAAATAATTTTTCGCAGTTAGTAAAATATTTCTCGCACAAGAATGCGTGGCAGACTCCGTACAAAAGTTACGGTGTTTCGGTTAGTATGGAGCTTAAAAGGAGAACAGACTGGAATGGACCACTCTCTTCATAGCAGGCTTGTTTTTTCATTTAATATCCTAAGTTACAATTTTTCGGTGATCTCTCCAGGTGTTTGAGACATCTGTGGATGGGCATGTAATATGTCTTGAAAGATAAAGACAAAACACTTGGCGTACGCAAGGCATAATGACTGCATTTATATCGCCACTCCCAGCTGCTTACCATGTTTTGTTGATGATATGCTCACCACCTTCGGCTGTGGATGGTTTTCAGCGGTGCCATATTTGTAGCTATTGGCCGCCCGTTTTAACCACACAGAAAATTGAGAATGATGTAAGATGTAGAAAATATTTGAAATGCAATATATATATATATATAAGTTTAAAAAATGTTATTGGAAAGACAGCAAGAATTCACTGGTATGGACCAGTGGTGAGTGCTTGTAAAGTCGTTAACGAATCTTCTTCTTTTCTAACGTGTAAATGAAGGAATGTTTGCTTTTGGAAGAGGATTCTGTTTTGTTAAAACAGAGAGCAAGGGAGCAATGAACGATATTAAGCATGAATATTAGGGAATGACCCAAATATACTTAATAAGACGTTTGACATTACGCCCGTCACAACCTTCACAACAGGGAAAACGGTCGTGAAAATATCGATGAAGATTTGTTGTCCCATCTGTAAAGGTTGTGATCAAAATAATTTTGTTCAATAGCCGTAACCGAAATAATATGAAACTTGAGGTCCCAGAGGACTTTTTTTATCTGCTCTGAATCCCATTTAAACCATCCGCTTTCGGTACATCATGTTTAGACTTATGATCCGTAAGATAACATATTGGGTCGCGACCTTTCATTTGAGAATTCGTCCTCAAGAGAGTCTGTTATGAACAGAACATTTTGCAGTGAAACGTACTTAAAATTATGCTTTGACCTTACGTAGGATATGGTTACTTTAATGGCGTTGTAACAAAGTAAATCCTCCGCTAATTGGGAACAGTTCTTTAGCCGTCAACTTGTCTCGATATTTCTTGTTGTGACGATCTTAACAATGGCGTAACTGCGTCAGAAGTCTCCTCGACAGTGTCATTTGTGTTCAAAATTTATGATTCGAAAGACGGAATACCTGTGTGTATCTGGTCTTCCAACGATTCGATGTGTAACGTCTTCTATAGTTATCCGAATAACATAATACCTTGAATGCTCTGACATTCATTTCTCATGTACGCGACATATTTCGGCCGACAATTTCGGCCAGTCGGGCGATATTACAACAACATAAAAGGTCTAGTCAAATTCAACGTTTCTTTCCCTACGCTTGTGTTACTTCATAAATATTTATGTATGTCCCGACAGTTTAATCGCTACATGACGGAACTGCTCAGAAATAGATGTACATTGTTACATAAATTAATATCATAACATTGTTACATTGTTTATTCAGATTGCAATAACCTTCCTCATTGCGACACAGTCCTAGCTGATGATTCGGTTTTCATTAGAAATTTGTCGACGTGAAGATACATGTTGAGTGCATAATCTCACGGAACCGTTTTTAAAATACTCATATGCTTTACGTGGTTACGTGCTGGTTAATCGAGGAAACGTTGTTCGGTTACCCGCAGGGACAAGAAATTTGTTTCTTTTCCGAAGGGAAAAGAAGGGCTGTGGGGTGTACACATCCTGCTACGCAGTGAGGACTGGTTAGTCCCCGTAGGTAAAGTGGCAGGATCGTGAAGCTGCAGACTTCTTTCCGTCTTGTGCCCAGATTAAGTATTAGTGGAGATAAAACATATGCAGTGCAGTATATATGGACCATTTCCTCTAATGGATAACGCAGGTTTTGAAAGACACACATTGTATGAACTTGTAAATCTCACAGTCTTGCATGTGTGTGTGTGTGTGTGTGTGTGTGTGTGTGAAAGACAAAATTTTCTGGAGGGTAATGCTATATTTTTGGGGCATTATCAAAGAAATTTGCAAAATATTAATATTTTATTTGCGCTGTCTGCTTGCCACTTTGTTTGCCGTGCTCACGTAAGAATTCAAGAACGACTGGACGGATTCTCGTTACATTCTATATTGGATAGACCAAAAAACATTGTAATTTTTGGTAAATTCGGAAAATAATAACGGAAACATGACATGAAATGTCACACGTGTTTTTGCTTGGATCTAGAGGTATGTGTATGTGCCATGCCATGATTTCGGACTTAGGTGGCCGACCTCTAACTGTGGATTTCCGGGTTTGATCCCGAAACAGCCCATGTGGAACTTGTGTTGGATATAATTATGATGTATAGGATTTTCTCTGATTAATTACGTTTTTCACTGTCAGGATCAATACACTTCGTTCATCTAACACCGACATTATATAATCTGAAAAATTAATACCGTAGATAAAGGAGTTGTTGATGAAAATTCGTCTTCTGAAATATGATGTAACATTGATTAGTAATTTGTTGCCTACGTTTCGGAGTTGGTTCTTCCCTCCGTCTTCAGGGTAGTAGAAGAAGAAATTGCTACTTGCATTATGTGAGAAAAGAGCGGGTTTGGTGTTAGCCCAAGCGAACCAACGCAAATCTCTTTCCTTATGGGCTAGCAATGTCTAACCCCGGCAATTATCTGTTCCTCAGTTACCTTGAAGATGGAGACAACAAGATCTTGCGAAACGTGTGTAACAAATTATCAGTCATTACGGTGTCACTTCCTAGAAGACCATGTTCTTCAACATACTTCTTTGTTGCTGTCTCGATAAATATTTTTGGAGGAAAAACTTTTTCGGGCGCAGGCTACTTACTCGGAACTAAACATGCATTTTATGACCACAGTACTTTTCGGTTTGTCTTTGGGTTTTCGAGATAAATTACAAACTTAGCAAATACACCTCATTGTTTTAAGTTTGTGAACATTTCATAGCTTGAAGGTTTTTTCTGAACGGCACAACGTTATAATTAGAGTTGTTATCCTTCGTTTCCTTGCTCGGTTCATGTTAATACGTTTTAGTTCGAAACCAATGTATGACTCAGCACTTTTAATCACATTTCAACGGCACTTCTATACTATTTATGTTCCGGTCTTTGTTAGGTAAACAATTTATTACCTATCTGTCGATTTCTATTATAATTTGCTGTGCATTTTTGTCTATGATCTGTGCTATCTATTAATTTTCTCAATATGGACACTTGTGGTTACAAGACATGAAAGTTCACCGTCTTTCATCTACCACTTACGAGCTTCCATATAGTTCTCATGTTCTAATGATCTGTTAAAATGCTTGTTGTGATTAAATTACCAACATGAGGATACTTGAAATCGTACAATCGACTATAGTCCATGTCATATAGATCACATATTTCTTTTCCTTTCTCTCATCTGATTACAAATGTAATTCAGTACAGCATCTAATTTACAGATACAGACGACCGTGTTGCTATGCACCTCAGACTGTCCAGGAGTTTTTGTGCAAAGTAGATTTTAAACTCAGATCATGAAGAGAGAATGCTTTCATTTTAGTGAGACAGGTCCATCCATCTTTGCCAGGGGTGAACAGTTACGTTTATTCTAGCAATCACCGAACATCACAGTGCAATGGCTAATGCTCTTTCGTATTTCAGGAGGTCCCAAGTTAATATGTGTGTCCTGAGTCTTACCTTGAGTGAGGGAATTTGCTTTTTCTCCCAAAACTTACACGTAAATTGGGGGATTCAAATCACATGGGTTGCAACTAACACCTCTCAGGTCCTCAGCTAATTGTTCGCCGATCATCCAACCACTATGCAATATGTAGTTTGAGCAACTGGAATTGGCGTTGAATACATAATAAACAATGACTAATAAAAATGAAATAATTTGGAGTGATTTGAAATCTGGTTAACCTGAAAAGTTTTTGAAGAAAGACAGAAAAAGGAAAAGCCGAAGAAGACTTAAGCACCTACTGGGTTGTCATAAGGAAAAGAGAAGATACTGGAATTTTAAAGAGGAAGCACTTTATCAGACTCTCTGGAGACGTCGCTTCATAAGAGTTATGAATCTGTCGCAAGAGGGGATACGCAATGAAATGGTGTCCTGGGGATACTGAAACAAGCCTTGAACCGTGTCTGCATTGGCTTTCATTCGACTTTCTCACGTCAGTTTTTAGTTAAGGAAAACGAAAAATAATCACTGTGATCTAAACTCCCATTTTCATAAGCATTTCGATTTCAGTGTATACTGCCATACTTTCCGTATACTTGCTACTTACGTGTAAGGGAAATTGAGCACTGGAATAAGCACTATGTGCATTTCCAAGCTACATTAAGACGTATCTATGCCTAGACTAAAATCAATCCCAACCACGATTAATTGTATATTTTGGGAATCACGCCCAGTGAACTCTTAATAATTAAAGTTAATTTTTGTAAATTTTAGATAATAGCGATAGTACATAACTATAGAATATAGTGTCAATATTTTAATAAATTTCTGAATAAACCAGCATATAAAAACTTTGAAAGAATCCGGCCAAATAATTTTGGTTCTTTCAGATTAGTTTTCAGGGATAATAATTCGTGGTTTTGCAACACTACAAACTGTACCTTCCTAGTGAAATGTACTTAATCAAAATACAATATCAAAATATAAACTTTTGAATATCACAGTGTAGTAAGTTTTTCTCACCCCGATGTAAGATTATACACAAGTTTTAAAATCTTCGCTAAACCGCTCTACAAATGTTGGAAGACTTGCATGAAACATATGTCATATGTGATGGCGGATTTACAGGGAAGATTGTTCATTACGACTGGCAAGTGTTTTGTGACGTGACCTGCCGAAGAGTCAGTTTGTCACTAGTAAATTAAGTTGGCAGTTAAGCTTATTGGAATTACGGACTATTGAAGTTTGCGTGGATAGGCCTACACGTATTTGTTGAGGGGAGGAGAGAGTGATTTCGAGTTCCTGAGTACGAATTGTGCTGAAGCACGTAATTCGAAAAAGTGGAAAAAGGTTTGTGACTGTAGGAGTGTAAATTGAATTTAGAGTTGTTAATGATAGGCAGCTGATAGGCTAGGTTAATAGTATTTAAATACGTTTTGTTTCACAATGTTGCTATTGACTGAGATCATGTAACGTCGAATGATAGATGTTTGTCGCAATAAATAGGTAGAGCCTTAGAAAGGAAACCATAGTGCCTCGACTTGTGGTACTACCGCGAAAATTGCTTGGAGGGGCTGAAGAATATTTTCAAAGTCAATCACGATGTCCGAGCTCTGTACCTAAATTGAAACTCCTTACCCATTAAATATGGAAAAGGAGGGCCACCCAACTGCCACGTGCGGAAGGAAAATGTTTCAAGAAATTATAATGATTTCCGGAAATAACTCATAAAACATTTTGCCCTTTTACAAAGATATCAAGCCCTCTATTAATACTTATATTTTTGTAATATTTGTTTGTGGAAGATTATTACATAGTTGATATTATCAACGATATATTTGTCAGTAATGAATGACTGGAATTTGTACACGCGGTTGCCATGTTTGTATTTGTCAGTTTATAATATTTTGTACATAATTCATATATCTTGTAATCCACATCCAGATCAGATTTTGCATACCCATTTCCTCTAGTCCATTAGGACCATGAAACCAATGGCGTAATGTAGTTTTTGTATTACATTTTACAAAAATATTATGTTTGCAAATGTTGCAAATTTGTCCGAGATATTTCATCATTCATCAATTCGGGTCTCTGCAGTAAGTGAGTGGATGCAGTGTCGCTCTCCAGTTCGGTGTGGTGGACAATGTTGCATTCAGACTGGTTCTTCGGGGAATTCCTCCATTTTATTTTGTACTTATCATTTCACCAATACTTCATATTTATACATGTATTCATTCCTTTACCATGTGTAGTCTGGAATCTGACAGTGTTGCTAAGAAAGTTAGGAAAATGTCTTGATAGAATTACAAGAAAACATCAGAAGTAATACTGACAAATATGCAAGCTAGGAATCTGTGCAACAAGCAGACATGTTAGTGAATTCTGTTGGCAACTGCTTGTCGTAGTTTCAAACGAAATGCGTTCACCGTCATAACTTTGGTGTCGAGCCGTTAATTTACCATAAAAAATAATCACCCGGCACGACAATGTTAAAAAAGAAAATCCTCCAGCTGGAAAGTATAAAAGATCGCAACGAACCGACAGTCCATTATTTCAGTGCAATTAACTGTAATTGTAACCACAGGATAAGAAGGGAAGCGTCGTTTTTTCGCCCGGATTTTTCTAAGGTGTTCTCAAATTGGCGCAAAGTGGTTCGTTTAGCACAGTAGTGATTATAATCTCAAGTTCTTCAAAAACAGTAACTAGACCTACGAATGCTTCAACGTTAAATATCTCTGCATTTTGGCCATACATTTTAATTCCATTTCCCGTGACCGAAAATGCAGCGATTTGTTTTTCTCTGTAATAGAGACGCAATGCTGTTTTGTGTCAGGTAGGAACTAAATTTTTAGTTACTCTATTATTCAGCGATGCGTCAGGGTTTTAACGGACTGAAGGCTTCTGATTGCAACTGTTTCTTGTTACCAGCTATGGCAAGCACAGTGGGAAACTCTAGTTTATGTACTGAAACAAATTCCCTGTGGAGATGATGGAGTGAAGATAGAATACCAAGTGTTAGAGAGCTTAGACCGTCAGGTAGCTGTTACACTGCCTTGATAGACGACTTGTGAAGCTGATAAATATTTAACAACACTGTTTTAACAAATAATTAAATTGATCAATTACGCTAGCTAAACGAGAGTGGAAAGTTTTCCTTCATCTTGGAGTATAATATTTTCCAGAATTCCTAGGGGTAGATGGGACGATAATATAGTAATTTCGGGAGAGACACCGCTGCGGGAGAGACTCCACATTTGTAGTTCGGTGGGTTCTGTCAATCCCCTGCAGGTGGTAGCTCATGTGTTTGTTCCGTGAGTCTAGAGAAGTATTGTGAATGAACGTAGTAAATATGGGTGCTATTTTCCAAGAATTATGACTCATTTTGTGTGGTGAGTTTACTAATTTTAAGCTAGAACTTTTTTGTAGTGCTAATTAAATGTGGCTTAATTAGTTGCAATCCAAGTAACTATGCAGTTACCATACATTACAGGTTTCTAGCTTTGTTGACCTTGTTTTACACCACGTAGCTGCCATCTCATTCATTCCTTTCGGCAAGTGGTGGGGGGGGGGGTTGCGGCATCTCTCCCTGAAGATTGGGAGAGATGCCGCACTTAAAGAACTCCAAGTTACCTTGAAAAATTTATCCACATATATTTCATAGTACTAAAAATTATCTGCTGTATTGCTCTATCTACCACTTAGACTGAATCGTTTTTTTCTAAACACGACGATAAACCATAAAAATCGTCGAGCATTTTCAGATACTCTGAGAAACATGTTTTGCCTTACACCGACAGACGTTTCGTGCCACTGCATACAGGATTGCTAGAGAAATGGGAATTTCAAACAATTTCAGTAATGAATCTGGAAGTGCAGGATAAGACTGGCTGAAATATATACTTCTCCCCCCCCCCCCCCCCCCCAGGGAGAGGTGGAAATATAAAAAGAAAAAATGACAGAAGTTTTTTTTTGTTTTTTTGGGCTCCTAAAAAAAAAAAGATTTTTTATTTGGGGTTTATTAAATCTTCATTTCTCTGGGGGGGGGGGGGGAGAAGTATATATTTCAGCCAGTCATATCCTGCACTTCCAGATTCAT
>Ga0131853_10017571_pt1 | contig 13021 bp, 5 predicted proteins | sample TergutLab28metaG_FD_92764 | JGI IMG/M metagenome (GOLD analysis project Ga0131853, IMG submission 92764) | Labiotermes labralis P1 segment gut microbial communities from Petit-Saut dam, French Guiana - Lab288 P1 (version 2) (version 2) | ecosystem: Host-associated > Arthropoda: Insects >...
CTTCCAAGTAGGCGAAGACTTATATGTAGAGGTTTCTCACGGACCTACATTGATAGACAATAATGTATTTCTGTCCGATTTTGCCGCAAGGCTTAGTACGCAGGGTTTAGCGTTTGTGCATAACTATATCGCCGGATCGTTTACGCAAGTGGGTAAGGGGACGGATAACGGAGAAAACGTGCCACGATATACACCATACCATGTACCGCATCAAACAGAAGTTGCGGGCTGGATGACATTTATGCATGGCGATGCACGTTTTTACAACAATGTTTTTGTGCAGCAGCCCATGCGGGAAGATTTCAAAGAGCTACCGGACACAAATCTTGTTTGCGGAACTATACCGTACAGCGGCTACCCCACAGTAGAAGAATATTTCAAAGCATTTGATTTAGACCCAACCAACTGGGGTAATTTCTTTGGCACAGACAGGTTTTATGGCAAGTTACCTGTTGCAGCAAGCGGAAATATGTACTTTAACGGCGCAAAGCCATTTGAAGGTGAAGAAAATTGCTGTGTAAGTAGCCAAAACATAGATGTTTTAAGCCTTCAAAAGCTTTTGCCAAAAATACACACGCAAACGATTACAACAGAAATTTTAGGTGAAGCCCTTCAGCCGGAGCAAAAATTTGAAAATGCGGACGGCACACCCATTATTTTTAACAAGAACACCCAACCCGGACCATTACAGGAGGTAATATCATGGACTATCAAAAATCTATAAACACCGCATTAGAAATTCTGCACAAGGATTTAGCGGAATTTAACGGCAAATTCAAGCCTGCAAACAGCGCGAACAATTACTATGCCCCCGGCGAAAATGTTGACTGGACAACCGGCTTCCACACAGGGCAATACTGGCTTGCCTACGAGCTTACAGGCGATGAAAAATTCAAAGAAGCGGCACTCAAGCATGTAGACAGTTTCTTGCACCGCATAGAAAACCGCATAGACGTGGACAATCACGATATGGGCTTTTTGTACACGCTTTCCTGCGTAGCGGCATGGCGTTTGGTTGGCAGCGAAACAGGGCGCAAGGCGGCAATTATGGCGGCAGATAACCTTATCACCCGCTATCACGAAAAAGGCGAGTTTGTGCAAGCTTGGGGTGAACTTGGCTCACCTTACGACTATCGTATGATTATCGACTGCATGATGAATATGCCGCTTTTATACTGGGCATCGGTAGAAACTGGAGACCAAAAATACGCAAATATCGCAAACAAACACATGGCAACATCGGTAAAAAATCTTGTGCGTGAGGATTATTCCACGTTCCACACATTCTTTTTCGATATGGAAACAGGCGCGCCACTTAAAGGTGTGACTGCGCAAGGATACAAAGATTCATCTCCGTGGGCGAGGGGGCAGGCATGGGGCGTTTACGGGCTTGCGCTTAACTATAAGTACACGCAAAACCCGGAATGCATAGAGCTGTTCTACCCTGTAACTGACTTCTTCCTAAGCCGCCTTCCGCAAGACTTGGTCTGCTATTGGGATTTGGACTTTACAGATGGCGACGGCGAAGAAAAAGATGCTTCCGCTGCGGCAATTGCAGCGTGTGGAATGTTAGAAATGGCGAAATATCTGCCCGCAGAAAAGGCCGCGTACTATACCGGTTGGGCAAAGAAAATTACAGAGGCGTTGGCAAAAGGTTATGCCGCCAAGCCCGAAGAATCTAACGGGCTTTTGTTGCAAGGTGTGTACTGCAAAAAATCGCCGTATAATACCGTACCAAATAAAGGTGTGAATGAGTGCAACATTTGGGGCGACTATTACTGGCTGGAGCTTCTGACCCGTCTTACAACGGACTGGGAAATTTATTGGTAATGAACGTGACTAAACTAGATATAATTTCGGGCTTTTTAGGTTCGGGCAAAACTACTTTTGCTAACAAGCTGTTAAGCCATTATATTGCCGCAGGAAAAAAGCCCGTTTATATTGCTAACGAACTTGGGCAGGCAGTGCTTGATGCAAAAATAATCGAATCCAACGGGTTTACTGCCATGGAAATGGAAGGCGGCTGCATTTGTTGCAGCCTAAAGCACGATGTTTCCACCACGGTAGCGCAAGTTATAGATGCTTTTGCACCGGATGTTATTGTATTTGAGCCGTCGGGCATTTTTGTTTTTGACAATTTTATAGAAATTGTTAAAGGTGATGAGCTGCGGAGCAAATGCGAAATAGGCAACGTGTTTACAATAGTGGATGGGATAAATTTTAATGCTGCAAAAGTGCTATACGGCAGCTTTATTTACAACCAAATAAAAAATGCGCCGGTGCTGTTTATCAGCAAGTTTGATAAAACAGACAAAGACCCGGCAGAAATTATTTGCGATGTAAAGAATATAAACCCTAAAGCGTTTATTGCTACAACCGCTCAAGATGCTATTTTGGCAAACCGTCCGACAGAAATGCCAAATGTGCAGGGTAAGCATTCGCATTCTTTTAAAGCGAAGACGATTACTTCAACGAAAAGTTTTACAGCCGCAGATATAGAATCGCTTTCGACCAAAAAAACATCGGGCGAATTTGGTGATGTGTACAGGATAAAGGGTATTGTAAATGTGGACGGAGCATTGATGCTATTAAACATTGCCCTTCATGACATGACATTAACACCGCACAAAGGCATTGGCGAGACGGCGGTTACATTTATTGGAAGCGATGTTAATTTAAACACAATAGAAAACTTTTTTTGCCATTGACGCTTGTCCGCTTCCTGCTATAATGATTGTGAAACGATACATAATCTTAATTGCGGTGGTGGCATTGTGAAGCTTGTCGGTATTGTGCGCAACAAGCGGCTTTGGGTAGTTTTGACAGGTATCATTCTTTCTGCTGTTTTTGTGTTGCAGTCCGGAGCGTTTTTGCAGTTGTTTAGGCAAGATACTGCCTATATATACCGTGGCAGAATTTTGTCTGTTGACGAAGCACGCCTTGTGCCCGACCCGCTTATTGACGGCATGTATGTTGGTCGGCAAACCATAGAAATTGTCTTGTTACAGGGCGATTTTTCCGGTCAGCGTTTTGTGATAGAAAACACAATGAGCCGCTATTTTAACCACCATGCCGTAGAGGGCATGGAGCTTTTATTTGCAGTAAACATGTGGAATAATGAAGTGCATAGTATTGAGGTTTATAGCCATTCTCGTGGGCAATTTCTGCTTGCGTTTGTGGCTATTTTTATTATGCTTTTGATATTGGTTGCACGCAAACGTGGATTGTATGCAATTCTAAGCATGTTGTTCGCATTGTCTACCGTAGCATTTTTTATGATTCCCGGCATTGCTTCTAGCGGTAATCCACTTGTATTTGCTTTAATTACCGGGGCGATAATTGCAGCGTTTAGCACTTTTCTTGTGCAGGATGTTAGCAAAAAGGCTATTGCATCATTTGCAGCAACGATTTTTTCTATTTCAATTGTGGGCGTTATAGTGCTAATCGCTGGGTATGTCGGCAATGTGGATGGTCTCGATTTAGAGCATGCCGAGGAACTTGTGGAAAGTTGGAACTGGGGTGTGTCTAATTTCCGTATTACGCATCTTCTTGCTGCAAGTACGGTTGTTATTGCGTTGGGTGTAGTTATGCATGTTAGTATGGCTGTTGTCAATGCTGTTTTTGTAACAGAAGAGGCGAAAGACATGCAACAGCTCTTTAAAGCGGGTATGGAGCAGGGTAGAGATAAATTGACAATCGTGCTTAGTGTTTTACTATTGGCGTTCCTTGGTAGTTCTGTGGTGATACTGCTTTTGATTGCGTTTGCAGAAGCATCGTTTATGTTGCTTATAAATTTAGATTTGATAGCTGTAGCTGTAATGCAAATTGTTGGTGCAAGTTTTGGTATAGTTTTGGCTGTTCCTTTGGCTGCAATATCTGCAGCTTTTATAAAACAAACAAAATTTTAGGAGGTATTTATGCGAAATTTTGCATTAAAAGCAGGTAGGCTTTTGGCTTTGGTGCTTGCATTTATGCTACTGCCCATAGATGGCGTTGTAGCTGTTGCAGCTTATGCTCAAAGTGCTATGGAAATTGAAGTTTCCGACAGTGTAATAGACCTGTCGAATGTACTATATGGTGACAACTTTGCCACCGAAGAAGACTTGGCTCGTTTAAGTGAGCAGGTTGGTATAACCCCTGCTGCCGCAGATTTTACCATTTCTGTAGGGCAGCAAATTGGCGCGTTAACTGCCGGAACGGCAGGATATGTACAGTTTGATGTTGTTACAGGCGAGCCTCAAGCCGGACCAACCATTACCCCAATATCAACGATAAACGCAGGTGGTAGCGGGCAATTTACAATAGAAGGCTATGCCGTTGGTGTTGCGCAGGCAGCAGGTGGTGGCAATACTAATACTACTCTATTTGTACAAGACGGAACGAATCCAACCGATGGTATACAAATATTTGGAGGTACAGGTAGCGATTTGTCTGGTTATGTTGGGCAAAGAGTGCGTATTACAGGTACAAGAGGTGTAAATCTAACTGTAGTGCAGCTTACCGGTCCGGATATAATGTCTTTAGACGCAAACCCAAGTACTTTCCCGACACCAATCCCGGTACAAATATCAGACCTTGTTGGTGCTAACTATCGTAACATGCTGGTTTCTATCGTTACGGCTATTGTTTATTATCGCCCGGCAGCAGGTCAAGCCCCTACCGGTGGCGGAGCAAATAATACAGCATTACTTGTAGGGCATAACAGCCAGCGTATCGAATTACGACTTGCAGCCGGTGCACCATTACCGGGAACGGTGCTGGCAGATGCAGCAATATCTGTTGATCGTGCAGTTGTATCTTGGTTTAATGGGCGTAATGCGGTGCAATTATTACATTCAGAAGTAAACATTCCGCAAGCTACCCCAACAGTCACCCCAATATCAACGGTAAACGCAGGTGGTAGCGGACAATTTACAATAGAAGGCTATGCCGTTGGTGTTGCGCAAGCAGCAGGGGGCGGCAATACTAATACTACTCTATTTGTACAAGACGGAGCGAATTCAACCGATGGCATACAAATATTTGGAGGTACAAGCAGCGATTTGTCTGGTTATATTGGGCAAAGAGTGCGCATCACAGGTACAAGAGGTGTAAATTTAACTGTAGTGCAGCTTACCAGCCCAACTATAGTAGTTTTGGCTGCAAACCCCGGTACTTTCCCTACACCAATTCCGGTACAAATGTCAGACCTTGTTGGTGCTAATTACCGTAATATGTTAGTTTCTATTGCTGATGCCACCGTTTATCATCGCCCGGCGGTAGGTCAAGCCCCTACAGGTGGCGGAGCAAACAATACAGCACTGCTTGTAGGGCATAACAGTCAACGTGTGGAGCTACGTCTCGTGAATGGTTCGCCATTGCCGGAAACAGTGTTGGCAAATGCAGTTTTATCCGTTGACCGTGCAGTTGTATCTTGGTTTAACGGACGCAGTGCAGTTCAATTATTACATTCGCAAGCTACTCCGGCACCATCCGGTGCATCTGCACCACTGGAAGAGCTACTACCACCCGAATCAATATACCCCGAGTATCCTGAATATGAAAAAGAACCCGACGAGTACGATCCGGTTGAAGAATATCCGGTAGAAGAAGATGAACCCGCAGACGAATATCCAGCGTATGAATATCCATACGAAATCCCTTCTTCTCAACTATCTCCGGCTCCTTCTCCTGTTGCATTTGTGCCAGGTTTGACGACATTCGCAATAGCTACGCCTGTTGCGTTAAATTCTTCCAATCCAACCGGTGAAGCTATAACGTTAAACAACATCTTAAACGTACAGGGCATAACCATGGATGCAGCAACCGTTAATGCAACAGGCACAACACGTATTACAATCCGCATAACAAACGAAACACCGGGCGGTACTTTCCCGCTATCATTAACTATTGATGGTGTTACAAGCACGCCGTTCAATATAGCAATCGAAGGTGTAACCCCACTGGAATTAGTTAACCAAATGCCAATAGGTGCACGTGTAACGGTAGAGGGCTATGCCGTTTCTACGCTTGGTGCAGCCGGAAACGATGCACGTAATCTATGGATTATGGATGGCATAAGCCCTAACAGTGGTATTGTGCTGTGGGGCGGCACAGCTGATAGCCCTTCACCTTCTCCCGATGGCACGCTTCAGTATTTAATAGGCGAAAGAGTAAATGCTACAGGCGTAATTGGTACATCACCCGGTGGCATGAGGCAGCTTGCCGTGTCCGGAGCAGGTAACAGCCAACCTGTAATTATTGGTTCAGGTGACCCTGCACCGGTTCCACTTTTGAATACAATAGCTTTAGCTTCTCCAAATTATCATGCCATGCGTGTATCCATCACACGTGCAGAGTTTTGGCACAATAGCAGCGGTTTGCCACAGGGCATGACTGGTAATTTGCCTGCTAACACTCATTTACTAATTTGCCCAACAGGTGCAAGAATTGAACTAAGCCTTGCGCCGGGCGAAGAATTGCCTGTAGGTATAGAAACAGGCGATTGGGTACAGGTAGACCGTGCGCATGTAGGGCGTGTTGTGACGACAGGCGCACAAGGCAGAACCGCAACGGTTCTTAATAACTCAGCTATTAGTATTACCACACCGCCACTCGTTACAGATTTAACAATCACACCTGCGCCGGGTAACATTGCAGCAGGTTCTGTTGTTACGCTTGAAACACCAACAGCAGATGTTGTTATCCGCTATAGCATAAACGGCGGCACACAGCAAGAAATTAACGATAATACCGCAAACATAACCATAAATGAAGCAGACTTCGACTCGATTACCTACACCGTAGTAATAGAAGCTTATGCCTCCCTTTACGACGACCAAAGCAACCTTATCGAATCCACATTCCCACGGGAATTTGTTTTCACATGGATACAAGTAGAAAATATCATCCCCGACCGTGTGTCCGGTCGTCTTGCAGCCGGTTCGGCAGTGCGTTTTAACACGCTAACCGAGGATGCAGAAATTTGGTACACAATTACTATTAACGGCAGTACAACACTTGCAGCAGAATATGATAACGAAACAGGTATTGTTATAACTTCTGCCATGTTTGCAGGCGATGCAACTGTAGTAATTACCGCATGGGGCGAAAAATTAGGCTACAGAGACAGCGAAGTGCTTGAACTCGCCTTTACTGAACTTGAACGTGGCGGCGAAGGATTTTTCTTCGGGCAATTGCACGCACATACAACTATGTCTGACGGTATTGGTACTCCGGCGCAAGCTTTTGCAGAAGCTCGTGATATTGCAGGGTTAGACTTTTTTGCGCTATCAGACCACTCTAACTCATTTGTACATGGTTATACATTCCCGGGCAGTGGTGTACGTGCTGCTGTCGGTGACGGACCGGATGTATTTAACTTAACCACCTATAACCAAACAGGCAGCTTGCAATGGGATACGGGTAATGCTGCAGCTTTAGATGCAATGGCAAATAACCATCTGCGTGATACACCTTTCCTTGCAGAAAATGGCTTTGAAATGACATGGGCAGGCGGACCGGGTCATATGAATACATTTAACACAACAGGCTGGGTGTCACGTAACACTTCCTACCTAAATGCGCCTAACAACAGCTTGCGCTTGCAGCGTTATTATGACTTGCTTCGCCGCAGCCCGGAATCGGTTTCTATGTTTAACCACCCCGGTCCTACATTTGGCAACTTTAACAATTTTGCACATTTCGACCCGGAAATTGCACTGCGCATTCCGCTTATTGAAGTTTCCAATGGCGAAGGTGCAATAGGCAGCGGCGGATTCTTCCCGTCGCATGAGCAATTTACACGTGCGCTTGACCGTGGTTGGCTGCTTGCACCTGCCAACAGTCAAGATAACCACCGTGGACGCTTTGGCTGGTCTAACGAGGCAAGAGTTGCGGTTTACACTAACGATTTTTCTATGGATGGATTATGGCAAGCATTCCGAGACAGGGCGGCTTACGCTACTGAAATTAGAGATATGGAAATAACTTTCTATGTAGGCAGCGAGCCTATGGGTTCTGTAATACACAGTGTACCTAGCCTTGCAGAATTTAGAGCAACTGTGTATGTGCCGGAAACCCCAAGGGTTGTAAACCCCACAATTACCCCGAGGGATAACTACACCATAACAAGAATGTCTCTTATCACCAACGGCGGCGTAGAGCTTGAAGTGCAAAACTTTAATGTGCCAACAGGCGAAACAGCATTTTACGCAGTTGATATGCCAACACCGGAAGCGGGCTACTACTTCTTGCGTGTTGTTGCGGTAAATAGCCGTGGGCAAGAGCGTATTGCTATGACTGCTCCTATTTGGATTGGTCGTGCGCCAATTATCGGTATATCAGAAGTTTCGACAGAAACCTTTATGCCTGTAACTACGCAGGAACTAACATTTGATGTAGATTTCTTTAATAGCGAAAATGCGCCGGTTACAGTTACGGAAGTGCAGTTTAGAGTGAACGGTAACACGGTTACCACAACTAACCCTAACTTGCTTGTATTGCCGGGGCAAGAGCCTTCTCTTTCCTTTAACTTTACACCAACAAACGTGGGTAACCATAACGTTGTTGTGCGTGCATTAATCGAAGTTGGTGGAAGCATTCGTGTGTATTACGGCTTTGCAGACTTTTTTGTGCGTGACATAACACAAGTAGGCTTTATTGGTGTGGATGCTTCCCACTTCAATGAGTATGTGGATGGCGGTACAAGGAATTCTCACACAAACTTTGCACGTGTTGCAGGTGATATGAACCTTGTAACGAGTGTATTTAATACAGAAGCAGACCTGCTTAGCGCACTTGCGAACCCGGATTACAGTTTTATAATCATGTCCGCCCCAAGCAGGAGCGCAGGTGTTGTAAATGACCCTGCCAGAGGTGAACACCGCAGCTATTCCGATGCAGTTGTTGCGGCGGCAGCGGCGTTTGTAGAACGTGGCGGCATTTTGGCTCTAACAGGCTTTGGTAACTTTAACGATACAGGTGGAACAATCCCAGGTATCGCCGGGGCGCATAGCCACCAGCAAAACAGACTGCTTGCGGCAATGGGTTCACACATTCGCTTTGGTGATACTTCTCATTCCGCTCCGGTAGGTTTCCGTGAGATAGACACCAGTGCGCATCAACACTTGCTAAATGCAGAGATTAATTTTAACCTGGACAATCCATTTATGCAGGGCATAGTCATGGGACAAAACTATCGTAACTTCTCTACAGGTGCTTTGTATGTGGTAAGTAATCCAAACGCATTAATCTTAAGTGCCACAGATGTTGCAAACTATGTAATTTCCGGCAATATCCCGGCAGAAGTTAATCCTATGGTATTTGCACATCCTGCGTCTTGGACGCTTGATTCAAACAATAGTGCCGGAAACCAAGGGCAAGGACGACCTAAATTCCCTGCACCGGGAGCTAATTTCCCAAGATATGCACATCCGCAACTGGGTCTTGCACCTGCGCCCGCAGCAGGCACAGGCGCAGGACAACGCCCTGCTGGAGGTGGCACAAGTGATGGGCAGCATCTTGTTGCCGCAAGCCAAGCGATTGGCTCTGGCTATGTTCTTGTGTTTGCGTCTCACTTCTTCAGCAACTTTGATGTACGTCCGGACTTAGACAACTGGGACGACTTGCCAAATGCAAACCTTACAATTGTGCAAAATATTCTGAGTTTTGTAGAACCCGACCCGGTTATCACACGCATTTCAACTGTACGCCGTGCAAACCTAGGTCAATGGTTTACGGTAGAAGGTGTTGTAACCAGCGGCTTACAAGTAATGGGTGACGAAAACAGAGGCTTTATGAACTCTATTTACATCCAAGATGCTTCCGGCGGTATTAACTTGTTTGAAGTAACAGAAAACAATGCCGCAGGATTGCAAGTTGGGCAACGTGTGCGTGCTACAGGCTTTGTGTCTGAATTCTATGGCGAAACACAGTTAACCGTACACTTAGCCGGTGGTAGATTTACGATTATTGACCCAAATCCGGTTCACCAAGTAAATCCAAGAAGATTTTCAACCCGGCAAGCCATACAAACCACTAACGTAGGTTGGCTTGCAGAAGTAAGGGGTCAAGTTTCTGACATTATCATGCAACCGGGCACAGATGACATCCTTCAGTTTACAATTAATGACGGCAGTGGTCCTATACCTGTTTTCATTCGCAGTTACATTACACCGGGCGTAGACCTCGACTTTGTAATTGAAGGCGAATGGGTAAGTGTCATTGGTTTCGTTTCCCATGGTGAACTGTATGGTGGATATGGTTCTCGTATCCGTGTGCGTGACAGAAACGAAATTACGGCTACGGAAGCACCGCCGCAAAGACCGGATAATGATTTGTCATCTTTGCCGGGCGGTAGCGGCGGCATAGGAGGCGATACACAACCTCCAACTGAAGAACTGCTACCACCGCCATCTGAATGGATTAACCCATTTGTAGATGTTTTTGAAACCGATTGGTTCTATCAAGCTGTAAGAATTGTAAACGAGGCGGGATTATTTGGTGGCACATCTGCTAACACATTCTCTCCTGGCATGACAATGACAAGAGGTATGATGGTAACTGCACTGCATCGTTTAGCAAAATTGCCTGCGGCAAGCACAAACTATAATTTCTTTGCGGACGTAGCAAGTGACATATGGTACAGCAATGCTGTAATGTGGGCAGCTTCTGAGGGAATTGTAAATGGTTTTGGTGACGGTACTTTCCGCCCGGGTGAAGAAATAACAAGAGAACAAATGGCTGTGCTGTTCTTCCGTTTTGCGCAATTTGCGGATATAGAGCTTCCTGTCGTTAGGGAAGGCGACTTTGCAGATGATGACCAAATAAGCGAATGGGCTTTGGCTGCTGTAGTAGCATTGTTTGAAGCCGGCGTTATAAATGGCAGACCTAACGGCGACTTTGATCCACAAGGCAATGCCACGCGAGCAGAAGTAGCAATGTTATTTAGTAATTTCATGGCTGTTATAGAAAAAGAGTAAATATTAAGCCAAAAAGCTGTACCTTCTTGCGAGGGTGCAGCTTTTTTTGGTATGATATTTTCTAAGACAATATCTAAAGAAAATCGTAAGTTGTATATAGGCAACACGAAAGGGGTATGCGCTTTGAACTGGGAAACTTACCGCAACCAAATTTTAGAAACCGGCACATGCCCGGAGGATTGGTATATTCTAGGCATTGACCTTGGTACCACCAACTCTGTAATAAGCTACTGGGACAACACAACCGGCAAGCCGGAAGCCATAGACGTTTCTAACGGCTTTGGCAAAATTCCGTTACCTTCCGTTGTACAGTACCGCAAAGACGATGACGGCGAAGAATGGGTAATAGGTGAAGAAGCGTATCGCTCTATGAAAATATATCCGGAAACCACAGTCCGTTCGATAAAGCGCAAGATGGGTACAAACACCACCGTGCGCCTTGGCGGCAAAGATTATCTGCCCGAAGAAATCTCCGCAAAAATTCTTACGGAGCTGGTTAACCACGCCCAAGCCATGAACCCTAAGGCAGAAATTGCGGGGCTTGTGGTTTCTGTACCATACGATTTTGACGATGCAGCACAAAAAGCCACCGTACGAGCATGTGAACTCGCTGGGCTTGCGGATAAGTTGATTTGCTTGATAAAAGAGCCAAACGCCGCTGCGCTGGCATACAACTTCCGCCACATGTTAAACACGGGCGAACGTATTATGGTGTTCGACTTTGGTGGCGGCACGCTGGATATTACGCTGTTTAACGTTGCTGAACGTACCGATAACTTAATAAAAATTCAAGTAATAAGCCAAGGTGGCGATGCCCAGCATGGTGGTGATGACGTAGACGATGCGTTAATAGAAGCGTGCGGCAATTTCATTTACAAAAAAACCGGGCAAGCTGCTTCCGACTTGGCCATCGAAAATCAAGTGGAACTCGGAACTAGGGCAAGAGAGGCCAAAGAGCGACTCTCCGGTGTTAAGCAGTTCCGCATTCCGTTCACTTTTTGCATCCCGCCCTTTGTGGAGCAATTGACTAGAGAAGAATTTCATAATCTTATCAAACCTTTCATAGAAAAAACTCGCAAACTTGTGTTAAAAGCCCTGCGGGAAACGTATACCGGCAGCCTAACACCAAACGACATAGACAGAGTGCTGCTGGAAGGCGGCTCGTCCCAAATGCCGTGGGTTAGGGAAATGCTTTTGGATATTTTCTGCGATGAGGCAAAAATTTATTCATCCGAACGCCCTGCGCTGGATATTTCTTTGGGTGCCACGTATTATGCTGCAATGAAAATGGGTCTGCTTTCCCACCCGGATATCGAAAGCGAAAAGATTTCTGTAGAGTTTGAAGTGACTGTTTCGCACGATATCGGGCTGGAAATTGACAATGGTGTGCGTAAATCGTTCTTCCCAATGATACGCCGTGGTACGCCGTACCCGCTGGCGAAAAAAAGCCATGTATTCACGCTTTCCGGCAAAACAGTGGAAGAAATGACCGGGCTTGATTTGAAAATATTAGAACGCCTACAGCTTGACGACCCTTTTGAGGCATGCAAGCTAATTGGCGAAGTAAGCATAAAAGGTTTGCCAAAACGACCGTCCGGCAAAACAAAACTGCGCATAACCCTTATGGTGGAAGAAGAAGGCGGGCTGGTACGTGGTGTGGTAGAAGATGTGGGCTTTGGGGAAGAATATCCTTCAAGCGGGTATAAAGAAAACTTTGACCCCAACAGGTTTAAACGGGTAGAGATATGAAAATAGTTGTTATTAACGGCACGCAGCAAAAAGGCTGCACATTTGCTATGAAGAATATGTTCCTAGCCGCTATGGGCGAGGACTTTGGGCATGACATAACCGAATACACACTGCCCAACGATTGCCCTGTATTCTGCACAGGCTGCAAGGCGTGTTTCTACCGTGATATCAGCGTTTGCCCGCATTCGCAGTACACCATGCCAATTTGGGATAGCATTCTTGCGGCAGACTTGCTGGTGTTTGCATCGCCGACCTATGTTTTCCACGTGCCGGCGCAAACGAAAGCACTGCCTGACCATCTTGCCACCAAA
>Ga0131853_10017572_pt1 | contig 13021 bp, 8 predicted proteins | sample TergutLab28metaG_FD_92764 | JGI IMG/M metagenome (GOLD analysis project Ga0131853, IMG submission 92764) | Labiotermes labralis P1 segment gut microbial communities from Petit-Saut dam, French Guiana - Lab288 P1 (version 2) (version 2) | ecosystem: Host-associated > Arthropoda: Insects >...
GAAAACATTTAAAGTCACATTTTACATTTGTAATCATAATAATAAGGTACTGCAAGTCCCAGTGGCCATGTGGTCTAAGACGTAGGTCTGAGGCAGCTCGCTTGCTGAGATTTGGGTTCGAATCCCACCGACGGCATCGATGTTTGTCTGTTTTGAGTGTTGTGTGTTGTCAGGTGGAGGGAGGTCTCTGCAACGTGCTGATCACTTGTTCAGAGGAGTCCTACCGACTGTGGTGCGTCGTTGTGTGTGATCTAGAAACACCGTGAATGAGGAGGCCCTGGCCCACTGGGGGCTGTTGCACCAATAACATAACGCAGTTTTAATTCCGTGCTACCTGCGGCTACCAGTATCGTCCTTTCATTCTACATAGCCTTCTCATCTCTACTTACGCGTAACAATCCGATTATAAAGTACGTCGACCGTAAGATTCTCACTATTTCAGTTTTCAGATAAGTCTTCTAGTTCTAAATTTGGCTACTTCTATTATTTCGTAACACCCCGCGCCTGTAAACAACTAGCGAGTTTTGTTACTGATTTAACTCTTATTTAAATACTTCAGTGGGATATGGTTTTGGGTTATTTGCCTTTAAACATTACAATAAAAAAACGTTTAGAAGAGCTTCTGTAACATTCAGTGTAGCTACAACTTGTACATGAAGTGTTTCGGAATTATAACACCCCTCTCTCTTGGGCTCCACTGCAGAACTAACAGTTACGCTATTAAAAGTTATGCCTTATAACTTTAAAATTAAGTAATATGTGTTCATTTAACTCCTATATTATTTTTTTGGTTATGGCGCTGCGGCCCACCGAGGGCCATTGCCTACCCATTTTTGAGGTTTCTAGATCACACACAACGACGTATCACAATCGGTAGGACTCCTCTGGACGAGTGATCAGCACGTCGCAGAGACCTCTACCTAACAGCACACGACCCTCACAACAGACAAACATCCATGCCCGCGGCGGAATTCGAACCCACAATCTCAGCAGGCGAGCGGCCGCAGACCCACAAATCGACAGCGCGGCTTCTGAGACCGGCCTTCTATGTTATTACACGTGGTTATTAATTATGTTACCCTATCATTTATACGGCAAGTAGTGTGCATTCTTTCGTGTGCGAGGCACGAGTAGTACGGTACAAACGTCTTGCTACTGGCAAGAAGGTACGTCGTACTAGTCTGAGATTAACAAAGTCCCTCATTTTCCTTTTTTCGTCTATTCGCCCTTCTTCTTCGTTTATACATTTCTTTTCCCCTTTCGACCCTTCCGTTTTTCTTTAGAGTTTCCTACTGGGAAATAAGTACTTCATAATTTAACGGTACGTCACTATTGTGGGCTTCTCTGACTCCCCGCACATAAACATTACACACGTTGTTTTGATGCGGATAAATTTGTATTAGTGGCAATCACACAATTTTTAGGTCGTTATTAGAATTAAATATAGGCCTGGAAAAGTTTATAACAATCTCACTGGCCAGTTGCAGGCACGGACTTCAGCTGTAGAAAAATAAACAAATATACAAGCGAACCTTTGCCACATGTTAAGTGGCAAATATTTTGCATCCGGTAATCAAAAACTGTTTATTGCTTAATGCCAACATCAAAGAAAGGTGCGATTTCAAAAGCTATATCTCTCAGCTGATTTGTGTATATTACCCACAATGTAGACCCCCATCGGATGCTATAAAATAATCTGAAAAGAACTGATTACTGCAGGGGGAAAGTGGTTCACCCAGTGCACTACGAGTAGGATATCCCATTCAGGGGCTCCCAAAACTTGTAAATCGTCATAAATCAATAAATCATGTGTGCGTTTGTGTACGTATACCGCGCGCACACACACACACACACACACACACACACACACACACACACACACACACACACACACACACACACAGTGTAAGGAAATACGCAGTTTAACACAAGGCTGTCAATTCACAACAGGTTTACATACCATGGGTAAAAAGAATTCCATAGTTGATTTGACGCGGAAGTTAAAAGAATCGACAGCATACTCTGCATACTCTGAACGATTCCTAGTACGTCTGTTTAGATACACGTTATACGTTCTGTCTCGTTGTTACGTGTAACAGTACAAAGTTATGAAAATGAAACAGAAATAGAGAATAATCGAAATTCCGTCATCATTCATGATGCTCGTCTTACTTCTGAAATTTTCGAATGGCTCCACGGGCAGTCGGTTCGTATCGGTGTCGAAACTGTATTGTGGTCCGCTTTGGCAATAACAGATTTGTCATCATGAGACGTTCACACTGACGACAGGATGGGTCTATAATTTGTCAAAAGTCTAAATCTTTGCCACTGTTTACAAAATTGCGGTTTTATTGTAAAATATATTATATTACAATAACAGTACATACAAGACTTCTGTCAGTCCAGGCTTTGTGCTGTACAAGACAGTATGCCTTCAGGCCCATTCACAACCGTCCATTCTAGTGAAGGGGCAATCAAATATTCTTCACTGAGTTTGAACAGGGGTGTCCACACTAGCCACCACGTTCATGGCACGGTGCGATGCATATAAATACAGGCAAAGAATATTTCCCCCGACCGTGAGATGACGATGAACGCAATGGAAATCGGACTTAACTTACTTAGCTTAATGCCACAACGGCAGTTTTCTTTTTCGTGGCGCAATACCCCCTAGTGGCCCAGGGCCTTGGGATTCGAACCCACATTTGCAGTAAGCGAGTAGCCGCAAACCCACACCTTAGACCATGCGGCCACTGGGATCGGCCCACAACGTCAGTTTAGCGACCTGAACGTTGTTAGATTTGAGCCTCATACTTTTTCTCTCACGCTGCGTCTTGTCCTATGTAGCGAACACTTGCATTTAAGTGATTCCCTGTGACTTCTGCTTGCTTCTCTGCACAATTATGTGCAAAAGATGAGCCTGCCGCAAACTCCCAGGTGAGGCAGGCACATGTGATTATGGACCTAATGAATTCTTCGTGACGGATTAATTGAATATTAATTTCACCACTCTCTTTCAAACACGGAGTACCCGCACACTGTAATAAATGTTCTGAAGGCCTTGGCCTCGTTCAACCTCTATATACGTAATATTCAAATAATCTTCCTGTCAAAGACAACACTGAGATAGTTCAAATGATTTACGAAGGAAATACTCCTGTGATCAATGTAAATTAAGCATCAACCGGTCCAAATCCGCAAGGAAAACTGAAGGCAGGAGTATGATCTGCTTCGTGTGAAGGTTTCGGCGGTCAGACATCGACTCCATTGACACGAGGCTGCACTCATTCTAATTCAGAACACAATTCTCTTTGTGACCTGTGGTATGCATACAGCTATTATCGCCAAAGAGGTTTGCAAAGCATGAGGAAGAGGAAGAACAAGAAGGATGACAGTACATTTGTTGGAGAACAGAAAATTTTACAGTTCTGAAGGATCACAGGAAGTGCCCTCTCGTCCATGGGGTAAAGGTAAAATGGGGGCAAGAAAGCAAGGTGATAGACAGTGGGCTGTTTTGAGAATGACGCGGACGATAACAAGCTTATCGGTTACTATGTTTCGCCTGAATTTTTATAATTGAACTGAGAAAAGTGGATTATAACGCAATATTTATGTTAAGACAGCTGCGTTGGGGCTGAACACAAACTCTATATGAGGTTTCCCCAAGTGATACTGGAGTTTCGTTTCTTGGGCACACATTACCCAATTTTGAAAACAAAAATCTTTGCACAACGCGCTGTTTTGGAGGAAAATGGTAAGAACGACAAGTAGTAGATAAGTGCCATTCATATAACAGGTAAAAACAATATTCACGCGCTATTCCACCGACCAAAGTAACAACAGAAACTAAGAAAACTAAACTCTGACATCATCCACAAACCAAGCTTTATGGCAACCAACTATGCTGCCATCTGGTAACACTACGTTAACGAACTCAGTCTACAATTCGGTATCTATGCAAGTCAAACAAGTCATGTTTTAAAGTTGCCAAAAAAAAAAAAAGCTAACGCAACCATGGCAACAGGAAAGTGTGACGATCACTCTACGCTATTAAATATACAGAGATTTAGGAATGTGTGTGTGTGTGTGCGCGCGCGCGTGTGTACGTATGTATGTATGTATGTATGTGTGTGCATTTTGAAGGTAACGTAGCTCCTCCGCTTACTCAAACACCAGGTAACGCAGACTAATGGATTAAGAGAATGTTTAACTTTGAGAGAAGATGGTGGTACGCTTTCAGCTTCAGGAACCGGCTATTTTAAATTGCGGAAATTTTGTCCCGGTGTCCACTGAATCTGAGGCTAAATAGGTCCCATAGGCGACATGGCCATAGTGGCAAGTAAGAATACATATATACTCAAACCCCAGTCCACCAGCCCCAGCAGTCACTGTACCGACTTAGCTTTTTCGGCTCTCTGTGTCGGTACACAACACAGTTCATCTCGTAGAAACGACAGGCAGATTTTTTTTTATGGAAGTGCGCACGCAGAATTTTTTACTTGGAGTGAAGGGGGGCTGACCCTGAGGCTATATCTATGTCTATATATATAGTTTATGTTTGACTTTAAAATTATGTCATAAAAATCATGTCGTAAGTGTAACGGTAACATAACATTGTTTGCGACTGAATTTACACACATACGGATATAACCACATGTTCCCTGACTCACTCACCAAATTTTAACCACAATGTATATAATCTCCTTGGTTTTTTAATGTAATCTAAGACATCGTAAGTTTTGTGTCTTATTTTCCAAAGTTTTAATGTACTACTAATCAGCTGATTTCAGCCGCCGCTTTCGTCTAAACGGTAAATCACCTAAAACGTTTACCATCATCGTGTCTATAAAATATGTGTTCTTTGAATTTGGATTTAAGGGGGACTGCAGCCGGGCAGCCCCCACCCCCCCCTGGTTGCGTCACTATTTTAGTGGTATGTTAACGGACAGCTCAGCGTGGCCACATGGAACCCCAGAGAACAAACTATGTTGAAGAATAAAAGACCAACTTGACGTCACAAACTATGTGTCCATTAGATCGGTGGACAATGGCGAATTTACTTTCTTCTACATCAGCCTTCATCGAGCCGAAATTTAAATTGAAAATTTATATTTGATTCCTCGCCCACAGCACTATCACCGAACTTGGCGTAATCGCCTGCCTGCATTCCTGTTTTAACCTACACTCATAACATGGCCAAATAAAAATATGTCAAAATAAGAAAAAAGATTTTGCGCATCCCCTCTTATTGTACATTATACGTAAAACTATTTCTGAAGTAACATAACTGCACTATTACTAATTAAACATCACAAGTGAATACGACGAGCCATATGTTACAAATTTTATAAAATTCAAACACATTATGTACATTCAAAACGTCACTGAGCTTCCAAGGAGCTACAAATTTAATGCTGTACCAGTACTAACCTACATGGATGTCCAAACTTTTTATGGCAAAGGGCCACAACCGTTATTGTGGGCTGGTTCGCGGGCCGCACACGAAGAGAGAACAAAATCACTGTTTTGCATAACCTTCTAAACTAATATGTAATTTTTATAGTACATAAATAATTTACAAATGTGGCCGCGGGCCGCGTAGCACAACCTTGTGAGCAGCTGGTTGGATTCCCATAACGTAATACAAATAAGGAAGTGTTAGGTGTATTAGTGGGTAATAAACGTTGCAAAATATAATGGACCTAACGACATTTATTGGAACTACACTCTTCTTCTTAGATTGAAACATACGTGATGGTAAATCCCATCAACATCAAAATCAAGGTCGCTTTAGCCAGTGATATAACAGGCATTATCAATAGACCGTTCTGAAGAGACAAACAGCACGCTTCTCTCTTTATTTGTCCGAAATTAATAGCAGCGTTCGCACACAAAACGGCATATGAACACAACTCATGTCCGATGTATGGCTTTGATGTTCAATTGTATTTCAAATCGGCGAGTTCCATTTCTAACCTCTATATACTGGTATAAACCACAATACCGGTACTGAAGTACTGCAGGACGTGAAAACCTCTGGCGTTAAAATATTACCTATTGTTTTGTATGGGTATGAATGTAAAACTATGTCTCGCACTCACACCGAAGATTACAGACTGTGGTTACTTGAGAGCAGAGCACACATTAAGTTCTTGGCACTTTCCGGTTACGTATATTGACATTTGTAGCGAAACTTTTGTCAGAAGCTGCCACCTGCCGAACGGTTTGTTCTGATTCCGGATTCTGTTTTAGGTAATACTCTTACTAACGAACAGAAGGAGGAGGGGAAGGAGTAACCGGAGAACGAACTAACTTACATTTTAATTACATTCCACAACACTTTGTGATCTATAATCATCACCTATAGTTGTTAAGGGGACTAAATCGAGTAGTACGAGCTGCACAAAACATGAGGACGAAATGGGCGATCATGTAGCACGCATGGCCGCAAATACTCATGCGAAGAGGTTACGCGAAAAACTAGGAGTATATGGAAGGAAAACACTACACGCAACGCCTGAGAAATCTGCTCTGAGGACGGAGGCTGTACTGGATTGATTCAGGATAGGGTACAAAAGCGGATATAAACACGATAACGAAACTTTGAGTTCACCAAACGCTGAAAACATCTTGTAGTATGTACGCCTACGTATGTATGTATGTAAAGGTATGTGTTTGTACGATCCTGAGCTCCGGGGCGAAGACTGAAACCAGTACCTAACGAATGTAAAGAGACAGTGTTAACTCCAGCATGTATAACATTTGGCAAATTGTCTGCTGCAGGCGCTTTCGAAATAAATGCACGCGCAGGCCCAAACAACATGTTATTCACACTATTAGGCCGTTACATAAACAAGGAGTCGGTGTAAACAGTTAAATTATGGATTTCATTTAACAGGTCTATACTGAAGGTTGTGGCCCTCCACGATGCTTGCTACTGCCCCTAGGCCGTTGACTGTGGAGTTCTCGTGCAATACTAATGAATATTACTTTCGAAATATGCATCAAGAAAGCATGTGGACATGACGTCAGATCCATACAAAAGAACGGCCATCATGCTAAATTGCCTACAATGATCAATAATACATGAAGGTTGTCGTCTCTTACCGCAGTGTTTAAAAAATGTTATTTACATCTCCCACAATAAAGCCCGCCTTTGGACTAAATCCTAAGCAACTCCATGTACCTCCCATCCTCATAACCAATCTCCGTAAGATCTACCCAAATCTTAAAACTCCTTCTTGACTTTAAAGCGGCTGTTTTCTAGAAGTTTCCCGTCGAAGATTCTCTACTCCTTTCTTTTTTCCTCCATTCTGACCACATTCCCAACTCATCTAAGTCTCCTAGTTAACTGTACCTTAGCATTATTAGTAATCTGCATAGATCAAGTTCATCGTTATGAAGCACTCACACTGGCCACTTCATCTCTTTCATATTTCTTAGGTCCGTTACTTACAAAGACATACTACAACAACAGTAAAAACAACCAACTAGATGCAACAATAAAAATTTATTAGTAATTTCAATCAGCTCAACATGTTTCGGGAGATAATTTCGTCCATCCTCAGGAGCACTAGGCTGTTTTTACAGTTTGTGGTATACTCGTAATGCACCGAAGAAGTTGATTGTCCGTCACCGGCAGTCAACCTCTTCGGTGCAGTATACCACAAACTGTAAACACAGTCTAGTGCTCCTGAGGATGGGCGAAATTATCGCCCGAAACATGTTAAGCTGATTGAAATTACTAATAAATTGTTATTGTTGCATCTAGTTGGTTGTTTTTACTATTGTATCATAGATGCACGATCACACAAATATCAAAGACATACTACGACTTTATAACATATGCACATGCGTGTAAAGAAGCAAAAGGTAGTCCAACAGAACGTGAGTTAGAAGGATTCAGTAATCTGTTTTACTAACTAAACTGTCTTCATGTTGTTAAGGTCTATCTTGAGAAGTTACATGTTACTCAAGCTCTTCAGAAGCTTCTGCTGATAAAAAAAAACAAACTACCCGTTTAAATTTAAGAGCGCTATCCAAAAAATAGTTCAAGATCTTAATATAAACATTGGAAAATTAACAAACATTTGTACTTTCTCTATATGAAATATCCCGGTTGCTGTAACGTTATATAACATCTATCAGTATTTTCAATCACAACCAACACACGTTTTGCGGACAGTTTTATAAAATAGCAATTAGTTACGTTCCTAGGCTCTGGTCATCATCAGGCCATGATACAAGAATATGAACATGTGCAGAAACTAAAAACCGTAAGTTGGAGATCCCCCCCACCCCTTTACATAAAAAATACATAAAACGTATTAAAGTATACAAAGGTAAAATCAACTACAAAAGAAAAAGGCCTAGAGACGTTTAAAAAGAATTATTTTGCTTTTTGAAAACTTTTTTTTAAAAAATACAAATTACACGAATTTCATAAACTACAGATGATGAATTTAATGTATGCCAACTGTGATATCTCTTAATAACCATTTTAGGAATAAAAGTAATAGTATGATGCATGCTATCGGTAATGTGTGCCGATGTACTGTCATTTAATAAGTTAGGATGCAATTTCATTTAGAGTATAGTTACGTTTGGAGATAAAATACAGTAAAGTTTTCATAGATTCTTATACATAGTAATGACGTTCCGAAAGTGTTAGAATGGAGTTCAGTGTATTGTGGAATGTAATTAGACTTCTGCAGTTATCCGGCTATCAGAGGATTCGGTGCGTGTTTAATAAGTGGTTTTTACATACGCTTCTTTTTTTTATTCTTTATCCTGAATGTTTTATTAGAAATGTTGAAATATATTTGAAAATTTTGCATTGACGTTATTAGATATTAATTTTTGCTTCAGGCATTCTTGATTGAACAATATATTTGCGTTACGATTGTATAGTTCCTTCTATAGAGTCCTGTGTCTGTGGATCCAGCGCTTGAATTTTACCAACAAACTTCATACGAAACATGCCAGTTGATGTAACAATCATATCTATCAATATTTTCAGTCACAACCAAAACACACTTTGCGAAAAAATGCGAGTGTAACACACAGGTGTTTAAAGCAGTGAGTCCTCTACAGTTTAAAGGGAAATTTTCCTTATGCCTAAACACTATTTCATGAACAAGCAAAGCGGGAGGGGGAGGGGGGGTTAAAGGAAAAGATCAACTAATTTTAGACATCAGCTCTACCTGGAGATGGACGATCAGCGACATGTTCCGGCATCTTCTACACCGATACACGCTGATCATGAGGTTGCGCTTGTCTGCGGGTTGGATGTGGACGTGTTAGCGGAGAGATGAATAACTGCCACAGTCCAGAATCGAACCTCGATCGTCCAAAGAGTAAGCGCATTTTGCTAAGTTGTCACTACTGGCAATGCGCTGTCAGTATAGCTACTAGGCTTCCAGAAATCTGCATTCGCTCGCCGGTGGAGTCAAAGTCTTTACCTTCTGGCAGTGTCTTATACATTTCTGAGAAAACACATTTAAGTCTGAATAATCTTCGTGCAAAGTGTGGGTTAAAGCAAAATAAATATGACAAAGCCTCCACAATAGTATCCAAGTACCAGACCTCACCACAACGCATTCAGTAGTTTCAGAACGGAAACATTCGAACTGGCTTGACCTTCCCAATTAAGCTTTCGTCGTATATACGCATAATAAAATTTGCAAAGCAAATACGAGTTATCGTCAACAGACACCAACAGAGCAGTGCAGACTGTCACGTAGCCGAGGTCACGTAGGCTATTCCCACTAACGGTGTGTTTACACCGAATTGTAAACATTTAGAAAGGACTGCATTTTGCTTCCTTTGTAAACCAAAAAGCAGTGTATAAACTTACTTATCTTACGGGAGCCGGATAGGTAAGCTTCACGATAGATGGCCTAAATGCACATACATAATCCCCAAAACGAAATGTTGGCTGCAGTGTAATCAGAGTGGCTTAGTATTGCAAACACGCAGTAACACGATAATACATCTTCGGGTTGCACGTATAAAACGGGGAAGGGGGGTAGGTCTCAAGTACCTGAACGATTACCAGCTTCCCAAGACAGACTCACTAGCCAACTAACCTAACTCCATGAGGCACAGTCCTACCTGGAAAGCTAATAGTTCCTTAGCTAGCTAGTCAAGAAATTTCCCGCATTCTACGAAACCCGACGATTCATCATCGTGTTCACAAAAGCCTTCCCGCTACATGTCTCTGTCTTGTACCAGATCAACCCAGTCCATGCCCCCAACCTATTTCTTGAAGATCCGTTTAAATATTACCCTCCCATCTAGGCCTACGTCTTCCAACTGGTCTTTTTCCCTCAGGTTCCCCACCAAAATCCCGAAGGCACCCATCTTCCTCCATACGTTTTACGTGCTCGACAATTTCATTCTTATTTTTCTGATCACTCGAACAGTCCGTGAGAAGTTCTGCATCATGAAGCTCCTCATTTTGCAGTCTCTTCCATTCCCTTGTTGCCTCGTCCACAAATACCGTTAAATAAATAACATTAACTGACTCCATGGAGCAGAATTCTTCCTGAGAAGCTAATAGATCCTCATTTAGTCAAGAAATTCCCCGTATTTTATGGAACCCGAAGGTTAACTACCGCTTTAACAAGCACCCGCCACCTGTCCCTATCCTGAGCGAGCGCAATTCAGTCCATGCCTCTCCCATCCCACTTCTTGCAGATATATATTAATAGTATACTCCCATCTAAGCTAAGGTCTTCCAAGTGATCTCTTTCCATCACATCTCCCTACCAAAACCCTGTATGCACCGTTCCTCTTCCCCATATGTGCTACATGCCCCGCCCAGCTGATTCTTCTTGATTTGATCACCCGAATAATATGTGGTGAGGAGTACAGACCATACAGCTCCTCGTTAAATAATTTTCTCCACACCCCTGTTACCTCGTCCCTCTTAGGCCCAAATATCTTTCTCAGCACCCTACTCTCGAACGCCCTTAGCCTATCTCCTCACTCGGTGTAAGAGACTAAACCTCACACCCATACAAAACAACAGGCAAAAATACAATGAAATACGTAATATTAAACAAAAGACAACGCAGAACCCAGATCTGTATGGGCTATTATTCTGAAGGAGGCACTGGTTGAACTATAAAGACCATATATATCAATGGAGGAGAAGGAAGAGGAGGAGAAGGAAGAGGAGGAGAAGGAGGAGGAGGAGAAGAAGAAGAAGAAACATAAAATAAATATAAAAAGCGTATCAGAAACAACAGAGGCCGGAATGCCTTAGTTGGTACAGCGATTCGCTACGGGCTGGACGTTCCGGTGTTCGATCTCCGCTGGAGTAAGGGATTTTCTCTGTCAAAACCCTTTCAGAGCGGCCTTCGGGCCTACCCAACCTCTTCCAACGGACACCGGGGGTGTTCCCGTGGATAAAGCGGCCGAGACTTGGCTCTGACCACTCACTCTCATATAACGCAGAAGTTAAAGATAGAGTACAGCTAATACCTTACTCCCCTTCTGTGCCTTCATGCCACGTTACAGGAAAAACTTTACCTTTATCAGCATTATTTATACATTAAAGATGGGGCTCTGAATGTGGAATCCCCATTGCCCCTCTGAATAGTCCGTATTCAGTGGTATAACCACACGATATCACATCCCAACAGACACCACCGTGTAAACCTCGAATCGTATATGGGTAAAAAAAATGTCCTAATATTTCATAACTTTTAGACATAACCGTATGACTATTGTAACTAAGAATTATTCTCACATTTTTTTTAATAATTTACACAATTCACTGCCTGGCGAAAAAGTAGGCGTAAAACAAATTAAGTAACAACAGCAGATAAAGCAATAACGAAGAAAGATTGTTAGAGAGCTAGCCTGATAATTCGACACACAACTGCAGGTCGCCTGAAGAAAGCACCAGGTGCCGAAACAATTGGAATTACTTGACACCGTTGTATTAAGATTGTAATTATGTCAAAGTTTTAACTAAAGCTTATGTTAGCTAGCATCAGGGTGGGGATGACATATAAACTCTGCTTCACAAATCCACGAACATTAATCTGATTTGGAAGAGATTCCATCCTCTTAATAGCTGCCTGCTCAATTTAGCAGACCGCAGGCCTATGCCAAAGATTCTATCAGATGTGCTGACTTACGGAATGCAGTTATTCCAGTTGTATCAGAGGACACGGACTGATGCAAGCCGTGTTCACACTGATAATGTAGCACACACAGAAGTGAAGGAGGGCCAACGCCGGTTGAAACAAGTTTATCGTGCCAGCTACAGCTGTGCGGCACGTGTTCAATTATACCTATCAGAAGACATTTGCAACATCTCTCTTCAAATTGCCGTTACCCACACAAAAGAAATATCGGAATGTCCGCTTTAAAAGCTCATTAATTCTCGGGTGTCATGTATTAATCGAATTTCCAAACATAATAGACAGACAGATGTCACTGAATCCGACTGACCTATCTATCTATCTATCTACATAAAGGATATTCCTGTTTCACAACATACATTCACCTGGTCGAATGGTCTTCACAGGCCCGACGATTCAACTCGTCCCTACCCTGAGCTAGATGAACACAATCCACACCCCATTCCCATCTTATTCCTTTAACAGACATTTTAATATTATCCTGCCTTCTGTCTCTGGGTCTTCTAGATATAGGTTTATGGGAGTAGTAAGTGATGAGAAATGAAGGACTGGGGCGAAAGTGTGTGAATTAATGATTGTAAAAAAAATTACAAGAAACTGTACGCAGGTGTCTTGCTTGGGTGCTTTTACCTTTTGTACATGTTGTAAAATTCTAATTTGTCTCGTGTGTTTTGTTGCTAGTTTTAAGTTGTCTTGTGTGTAACTGTTGTTGGTTGGCCGTGTGTATTGTTGTAGTTGTCTTGTGTGTATTTGTTGTACTGTGTGTGCATTGCTTTTTTTTACTTTAGATGCCGGACTGCTGGCTAGAAGTCAGTACTCGGAAGGTCCTGCGACCGGCCATCTCGACACAGGTTTTTCTTGGTTTC
>Ga0131853_10017573_pt1 | contig 13021 bp, 9 predicted proteins | sample TergutLab28metaG_FD_92764 | JGI IMG/M metagenome (GOLD analysis project Ga0131853, IMG submission 92764) | Labiotermes labralis P1 segment gut microbial communities from Petit-Saut dam, French Guiana - Lab288 P1 (version 2) (version 2) | ecosystem: Host-associated > Arthropoda: Insects >...
CGGCGAAGGTGCTTCCCCTGCCCGCTTCGCTGGTCACGGCGATATGCCCGCCCATCATCTTCACCAGCGAGTTGGCGATGCTCATGCCAAGCCCGCTGCCTTCTATGCCGCGGTTTTCCGCCACGTTAAAGCGTGTATACTCCGCGTCTGTGCCGAAGAGCTTCGCGATCTGCTCCTCGTTCATGCCCTGGCCTGTGTCGGACACCTTGATGACCAGCATCGTGCTGTCGTCGTCTCCGCTGACTTCGCCCGGGGCAAAGCTTATGCGGACTTCGCCCTCCGTCGTATACTTAAACGCGTTGGAAAGAATGTTGTTCAGCACCTGCTTGATGCGCAGTTCGTCCCCGATGAAGTATGCCGGCAGATTTTCGTCCGCCTCCAGCTTGAACTCTATACGCTTGCTGCCGATGTACATCATGTTAAGCTGCACGGTGTCGGCGATAAGGCTGGCCATCTCGTACCGCGCCGGCAGAATCTCCATCTTCCCGGCTTCCACCTTCGAGAGATCCAGTATGTCGTTGATGATGGTGAGCAGCAGACGCGAAGAATTGTAGATGCGCTGGAAGGCTTCTTCCGTCTCCCGGGGGTGGCCGCTCTTCTGCAGTTCTATCTCCGTAATGCCAAGCACGGAGTTCATGGGCGTGCGCACTTCGTGGCTCATCCGCGCAAGGAACTGCGTCTTTGCCCTGTTCTCCTTCTCCGCCTCGCGTTCCTTGGCCATAGCCAGCTTTATCGCGCGCAGATCCTGATTGTATCCCACGACGATATCCTCTTCGCCGCGCCGTATCCTCACATAGGTAAGATCCACGGGCAGAAGCTCGCCGTTTGCGTCATGGTGCATCCACTCACTTGTCGACATTCCCTTCTTGAAGCACTCCGCCACAAGGGCGCGGGACTTCACAGCGGACAGCGTTCCGTCCGGCTGATACTCCGGCGAAAGGCTGTCGAACTTCTCGATATACTCCGATTCGCTCGAAAGGCCGAACATCTCGATAGCGGATTTGTTGCACTCTATCAGCTGTAAATCCTTGTTCCAGATCTCGATGAAGATCGGCGCGGAGTCCAGGAACCTCTGCGTCTGTTCCCGCGCGTTGCGTTCCTGTTCAATGGCGGCCATCATCGGGCGCAGATCCGTCTGGAAGCACGCCAAAACCTGGTCTCCCTTGTACTCTACACGCACAATGGTTATCTCACACGGCACAAGTTCGCCGTCAAGCCTGCGGTGCACAAACTTGAACTGATCGTACCCGGCCTCCATGGCTGTGTCCGCCAGCATGTGTATCATGTCGGGAACGGGAATGTCGTCCGTCGTTGGGAAGATGTCGTAGAACCGCTCCACAACCTCTTCGCGGGACGAAAAGCCGAACAAGTCCATCGCGGCCTTGTTGAAGTCTATCGGCACAAACTGCCACGTGCCCTCTTCCGACAAATATCCCTTTGTCATAAAGCAGGATATCGGGGTCGCGCCCATCATAAGGGTCGCGCGTTCGTCCGCCGCGTATATCTTAGACAGCGCGTTCTTGATCTCGCGCACATCGTGGCTATAGCCCACTATGTTGAACTCGCCCTGCTTCACAATACGCACAAACTGGGATTCATACGGAACAGGCTCGCCGCTTGCGGTAAGGTGGGTCCATTCAAAGCGCGAAAAACCTACGCTCATGGCAATGTTAAGCATATCTTCCAGCTTCTTGGCCGAAGATTCGCCGTCGGGCTGAAATTCACCCGAAAACTCCACAAATCTATCCTTGTAGTCCTCAAACGTAGCCACGCCGGACACATCCAGCATCTTCTGGTTGCAGTAGATCAGCTCAGAATCTTCATCCCATATCTCTATGCAGATGGGCGTATTGTCCATGATGATGCGTGTGAGTTCGTTTGCGTCCTGTTCCCTCTGCTGTGCCAGCTTCTCCACGGTGAGATCCCGCAGATACTCAACCACCAGGAAGTCGTCCTTATGCTTGACGCGCACCCATGTGGCTTCGGAAGGAAACAGGCTGCCGTCGGATCTCATGCTGACAAACTCGGCATAGGCGGAGCCGCTTTCAAAGGCTTCAGTGACATACCTGTCCAGCAAGTTCTTGGAGCAGGTTCCGTCGGGCTGGTACGCGGGCATTGTCTCCGTGGCCACGTCGCTGAAATTCAGCTTTGTGGGCAGCATGAACATTTTCAGGGCTTCCAGGTTGCAGTCAACCGTGGTCGAGTTTCTGTCGTACAGGCTGATGGCCAAGGGCGTGGCGTCCAGCATAAGCTTTATGCGTTCTTCCGCCTCACGCAATGCCCGAAGGTCCACGATGTATCCCAGGATCATCTTCCGCGAGTTACGCATAACACGTATCAGGGTGATGTCCGTGGGAATGAACTCCCCGTCCAGAGTGCGGTGTGTGAACTCGAACCTGACGCTGCCCTTCTCCAGAGCCTCCTGCATACACTTCAGAGCCTTCACTTCGGAAGGTGTTCCGCAGGGCTGGTATTCCGGCGAGAGCTTGAAGAAGTTGTCGAAGTATTCCTGCTTGCTCGACAGCTTGAACAGCTCCAAGATCTGCCTGTTGCAGTCCACCACCTGCAGATCCTCGTCCCACACGTCTATGGCAAACGGCGACATTTCAAGGAAGAGCCTGTTCATCTCGTTGGCCTCTGTCACCCTGCGGATGTTCTCGATCTCCTTGCGCTTATCCACCGTGTAGGCCGCGACCATCATCTTCCCGCGGTGTGTGAACGGCACAAGCATAACTTCCGTCGGAATCGGCGTACCGGCCAAGGTCTGGTGGAGCCAGTCAAACTTGATTGTCGTGTTATTGTCCAGAGCCTCGTCAAGATATCTCCCCGCCAGCTCCGCCGACTTTGTTCCGCAGGGCTGAGACTCCGGCGACAACTGCCAGAAGGAGCGCACATACTGCTCCTTGTTGGCCAGCTCGAACATTTCCGACGCGTGTTCGCTGGTGAGCATCAGGTTCTTGTTGCTGTCCCATATGTTCATGACAAAGGGCGACGAGTCTATGAACACCTTGTTGATCTCGTTGTCCTCTTGCTCTATGCTTGCCGAAATCTTGATCTTCCTGAGCATCTGCGAGATCCAGAACATCGACACAGATATGAATACTATCGTAGCCACCAGGCTTAGCAGTGTCGGCAAGGTTCTCTCAAAAACGTACGCGGAAGGCACCTGGGTTATAACAAACCAGCCCGTGGAGTCTATCACCGAGCCTATGTATACTATTCCGCCGCCTATGTACACGCCTTCGGCCCGTATGCTCTCAAACATTTGGGCATATCTGCCGCCGTCTATCTCATAGATGCTTTGGAACGTGAAATCTCCCTCAGGTTCAAAGTATGGGTTTACGTGGAACAAAACATTGCCGTAGTTGTCAACTATCGACGAAAATCCGTAGTACAGCGCGCCGTCCTGCGCAACATAGTCCGCCAACCTGTCAAATGGCAGGCTGAGAGCCACCACGCCCAGGCTGTCGTCATAGTTGCTTACGGTGCGCGCCGCGGCAAAGGCCAGGTTGCGTGTGGCCGTGCCCATGTACGGGTTTGAAAAGATCACCTGCCCCGGGCTTTCCGCCGCGGCTATGTACCACGGACGCGCCGGCGCGAAAACGTCCTCTTCTACCTCCCATTCGCCGCCAAATACGATCCTCCCGTCGGGAAAGCCCGCAAATGCCACCGATACGTCATACATTATATCAGCCAGCAGTCCGAAATACTCCCGCATCCCGTCCTCGCTGATCTGAATTTCGCGCATTATCATCGCGTTGTTCTCTGTTTGTGTGCTTTTCCTGCCGAGCCAGCCTTCCATGCGATTGATAAGGGCGCGGTTCTGCTGCTGCATTGTGTTGATGCTCTCGTTGTAGAATGCAAAGTACGACGTTATCCCGGTAACAACGGCAAAGCCAACAAGACCCAGCACCACAAGTATAAATATGGGAGTACCCACGCTACGTTTTGTCCGGCCGAACATATTTACACATCCTCATATTGTCTACACACTGCAGCCTGGATTCAATTCATTGTACATCACGAGAGCACTTTTTTCAAGAGAAATTTTTGGATATCAACGCGCAAACAGCCTATTTTAGCGTCTTTTGCAGTTGACCTTCCTTTTATGGAAGGCGGATGGAACAAGGCGGTAGGCCTCCTTGTTGTCTTGCGTTGTATAGCGCGTGGCGATGCGGGTCTTACAGCCCGGGCAGAACACCGCGCCGTGATACTGCGCAAAGTCGACACAGCCGTCGATGATACGGTCATTATACATCTTTACGAAGTTACTCTCGCCCACCTTTTGATAATGCGCGATAAAATGCTTGCAAACCGCGCAGACAACCATCAGGATATGGCTGCCCTTTACCTTCCTGCAATTCGGATTCACAAACGTCTGCATACTCGTACCTAAATCTTACGCAGGGTCAGGCAGTTCAGCACCACCGAAACCGAGCTGAACGCCATGGCCGCGCCCGCGATCACGGGGCTTAGCATACCCAGAGCCGCAAAGGGAATGGCCACCGCGTTGTAGACAAACGCCCAGAACAGGTTCTGGCGGATCTTACGCATCGTCTTGGCGGAAAGCCGTATGGACATCGGCACCATCATCAGGTCTCCGTTAAGCAGGGTAATGTCGGAGGATTCCACCGCCACGTCGGTGCCTGTACTCATGGCCAGGCCAACGTCGGCGGCCACAAGAGCCGGCGCGTCATTTACGCCGTCGCCGACCATCGCCACCACCTTGCCCGCCGCGCGCAGCTTCTCAACCTCTTCGACCTTGTTGGCCGGCAGAACTTCGGCGATAACCTTGGAAATGCCGACCTGCCGCGCAATGGCCGCGGCCGCCCGCGCGTTGTCCCCCGTCAGCATGTACACATCAATGCCCATGCCGATCAAGGCCTCCACCGCCCCGCGCGACGTTTCCTTTTCCGTGTCGGACACAGCCAGGATGCCGCAAAGCTTGCCGTCCGCCACCACCAGCATCGCGGTCTTGCCCGCGCCCTCAAGCTCTTGCAGATCCGCCTCCGATGCGGATATGTCCGCGCCCGGTTCCTCCGCCAGCTTCCTTGTGCCGATGTAGACTTCGCGCCCGTCCGCCTTGGCGTACACGCCCTTGCCCGGCAGAGAGGCAAACTCCTCGGGATCGGGAATGTCCGCGCCTACGTTGTTTGCCGCAAAGGCATACACAGCCTGCCCCAGCGGATGCTCCGACATCTTCTCCGCAATGGCGCAGAGCCGCAGCATCTCGCCCTTCGGCATGTCTCCCGGTGCGATAACGTCCGTCACGTCAGGCTTGCCGCGGGTGACGGTGCCTGTTTTGTCGAACACCACCGCGTCCACCTCGTGGGCGCGCTCCAGAGCTTCGCCGCCCTTGATGAGTATGCCGTGCTGCGCGCCCAGCCCCGTGCCGACCATTATCGCCGTGGGCGTGGCCAGCCCCAGGGCGCAGGGGCAGGCGATCACAAGCACGGCCACGGCATAGATAACGGCCGCCGCAACGTCACCCGTAGCCAGCACCCAGCCCGCGAACGTAACCAAGGCCACGGCAATAGCCGCCGGCACAAACACGTTGCACAGCTTATCCACGACCTTCTGTATGGGCGCCTTGCTGCCCTGCGCTTCCTCCACAAGGCGCACTATCTGCGCGAGCGCGGTGTCGTCGCCTATACGCACGGCCTTCATGGTGAAGCTGCCGAACCTGTTGATCGTAGCACCGATGGCCGTGTCGCCCACGGCCTTGTCAACCGGCAGGGACTCCCCCGTCAGCATGGATTCGTCAACGGAGGAACTCCCCCAAGTTATCACGCCGTCCACAGGCACAGCTTCCCCCGGGCGCACGTGAATGATGTCGCCCACGGCGACCTGCTCCACAGGGATGTCCACAACCTCGCCGCCGCGCTCCACCCGCGCCGTCTTTGGCGAAAGGCCGAGAAGCTTCTTGATTGCGGACGTGGTTCTGTTACGGGCTGTGCGCTCGAAGTACTTACCCAGCAGCACCAACGTGATTATAACCGCGCTGACCTCGAAGTACAGATCGGGCATGGCGGCGTATCCCGCGTGCGGCGCGAAGAACCCGTTGTACACGCTAAGCGCGAAGGCCGCCGTAGTACCCTTGGCGACAAGCAAGTCCATATTAGCCGCGCCGTTGCGCAGAGACTTATAACCGTTTATGTAGAACCTTCGCCCCACGTAGAACTGCACGGGCGCAGTGAGGGTCAGCTGGAGCCAGGGATTGTGCAGGGCAACCGCAAGCCCGTGCAAGGCCGCGTGTGCCGCGTGCAAGCCGCTCACGTCCAGCAGCATCCCCAGTACCATGGGCGCGGAAAGAACCGCCGCCAGGACCAGCTCCGCTGTCAGAGCCTGTGTGTCCTTGCGCTGTGCCAACTCCTGCTGTTCCTGTTCCTCCTTGCGCGAAACCTTCCTCCGCGCCCCGAAGCCCATGCCGCCGATAACCGCCAGCACGTCCTCCAGCCCTATCACGCCGCTGTCGAAGCAAACCGTGGCCTCTTCGACAGTCAGGTTCACGCTAACGAAACTTACCCCGTCTGTCGCGCGGAGCTTGCGCTCCACACCGCCGGAGCAAGCGGAACAGCTCATCCCCGTAATCCTTATCCGTTCGGTAGTCTGCATCTTATCCCCTGTTATACAGCCCCCGCAAGCAGCGGGGGCATCAATGTCGTTAAGTTAGAATCTGCCGGAGCATGTAAACGAGCGCACGGCGCGCAGATCGAACCCTGTGTAGATCCAGCCGAAACGCCCCCACCTGTAGCCCGCAACGGAACGCGGCCCGACAAATGTGGGGAACATCCAGAAGCCGTGGCCGGAGATCAGCCATATATATGTGAAGCTGTGCATACAACGCGAGATCGCCCGGGCATCCAACGACCTGAACGCGGCCGACTCCTGCGGGATAAACGGCGGCGGCGAACCCGGCGGCTGTCTGTGGCCGTGCCCCGGAAACTGCGAGCCGGGCGGCACTACACCCGGAGGACGCTGGCCCGGGCCGGACGGCGGAATCCACGGCGGCACCACACCCGGCAAGTGCTGACCGGAGCCGTGACCCGGGCCGTGTCCGGAACCGTGGCCGTGGCCATGACCCGGGCCGTGTCCGGGCATCCGCATAGAGGCCACCGCCACCTCCTCCGTCTCGGCGGCATCAGCCGTGGCGGCGGCCTCTCCAAGCATTGTCAGCGGCCGGGCGGCCTCCCCGGCAAACACTTCATACGAAGGATCTGAATCGTATGGATACATCAACTTCACTCCCTAATTTCTAAGTATTGCACTATATGCCAATACTATGAATTTAGGGCGTGTTCACGAAAAGTAGTTCGTCACGTCCTCCGGGCTTGCCGCGAGCATTATATTGTCGTAGGCGCAAAGTTCCTCCCGCGTGCCGTAACCCCACAGCACCCCTATGCCCCCCGTCTTGGCCAACATCGCCGCCTCCAGATCATACAGTCGGTCGCCAACCATCACGGCGTGTTCGGGGCGGCAATTGTGGAGCTTCAGCGCGTGGTTCAGCGTCTCGATCTTCTCGGTGTGCAGGCCGGCGGCTCCGTACACTCCGTCGAAGTATGGGCGTATACCGAAGTGCGCCACGACGTCCGCGGCGGACTGCTCCGGCTTGCCCGTTACAACGGCAAGGGTGTAGCCGCGCGCCTTCAGCGTGTACAGCATCTCCACAATGCCCGGGTACAGGCTGTTGTCGCTGATGTACAGCGGGCGGTAGTACGCGCGGAAGTCCTCAATGACGGCCATCAGCTCCGCTTCCGTGGCAAAGTACGGCGCGAGGCACTGCGTGATGGGAGGCCCGAAGAACAGCCGCAGGTCGCGCCCGCCAATATCTATTCCATACTTGTCAAAGATATATCTGTATGCCTGCGCCAGCCCCGGTTCGGAATCCGTCAGCGTGCCGTCCAGGTCGAAAAAAACGCATCGTGTGTCCCGCATAATCCCTCCATAACTAAAAGCCGGAGTTCATCCGGCTCTTGATTGTTATTCCGCGTCTGCGTCTGCGCCTGTGTCAACGTCATCCGCTTCTTCGTCGTCATACTCGTCGTCGTAGTCCTCATCGTCGTAATCGTCGTAGTCGTCATCGTCGTAGTCGTCAATGGGCGCGTCGGCTTCCTTCTTGGAAAGACTGATCTTGCTGTTCTCCTTGTCGATGTTGATAACCTTGAGAGTCAGCTCTTCGCCGAGGCTTAGGACGTCCTCCGGCTTGGCCACGTGGCGGTTTGCGATCTGCGACACATGCACAAGGCCGTCGATGCCTTCTTCCAGCTCCACAAACGCGCCGAATGTCGCCATGCGGACAACCCTGCCCGTTACAAGCTGGCCGACCTCATACTTTTCGTCGATAGTTTTCCACGGATCTTCCCGCACGTCCTTGAGTGACAGCGATATCTTGCCCTTTTCGCGGTTCGCGCTAAGCACCACTACCTGCACCTTGTCGCCTTCTGTGAGAACGTCCTGCACTCTCTTCACACGCCCCCAGGACAGCTGGGAAATGTGCAGAAGCCCGTCAATGCCGCCGAGATCCACAAACGCGCCAAAGTTTGTAATGCGGCTCACGGTGCCTTCGGCCTGGCTGCCGACTTCCAAGCGGTCGAATATGCGGTCGCGCACTTCGTTCTCTTCCCTGGTGGCAAGGGCGCGTCTGCCGCCCACAATGCGGTTGCGTCCGCCGCGGCCTCTGTCAAACTCCAGAATCTCGTATGTGAACTCGCGTCCAACCAGCTGTGCCAGCTTATCGTCGTTGATAAACCTGTTGGACACCTGCGACTTTGGTACAAACACGCGTATGCCGTCCACCATGGCAATTACGCCGCCCTTAACAACTTCCGTAACCTTGCCGGTAACGGGTTCCTTGGCTTCAAACGCCGCTTCAAGAGCCAGCAGGCTCTTCTGCGAATCCAGCTTCCTCTTCGAAAGCATCACATTTCCGTCGCCGTCATTAACTCTCACGACAAACACTTCTATGTCGTCGCCGGGCTTCACAAGCTTGGCCGGGTCGTCGTCCGGGTTTGCCGAAAACTCATCGCGGGGGATAATACCGTCGGACTTATATCCAAGCCCAACGCTAACTTCGCCGTTCGAGACCGATATAACCGTTCCCGTAACTACGTCTCCTGTATGTAATGAGCGGAAAGATTTGTCCAGCATCTCCTCGAAGGATTGATTTTCCAAGCCGCTGTCCCGGGCTTGTTCTTGTGTGTTTTCGTTACTCTCCAGTGTACTCATTAATAATACAGCCTCCTTTATTGTAGACGGCGGTGTGGACGCTCCGGCTACTACTCCAATTCTAACATCTTGTTTCTGAATATTCAATAATAAATCTTCCTTAGTTTCGATTAAATATGTGTTTTCGCAATTTTTTGTACAAATTTCATAAAGCTTGCTTGTGTTGGAGCTTGTGCGGTCTCCTATCACAACCATGATATCACAGGTTTTCGACAGTTCGTCCGCTTCAAGCTGTCGTTTAAACATAGAAGGGCAGATGCTGTTGTTGATGTCCAAATCTTCTATTTTGCCGGCCAGAATACCCGCAATTTTGTCAAACTTTTTATTGTCAAATGTTGTCTGCACCACTAACGTGTATGATTTTCCCATTTCCGGCACCAACAAATCGGCCTGATCTTCGTCTGAGACTACAATTGTCTCGTCACCGGCATAACCTAATATTCCAACAATCTCCGGGTGAAGCGGATTCCCGGCAATAATAACAGTATTCCCAACTTTTCGTGCTTGTTGCACAATTATGTGAATTTTTTTGACATCGGGGCAGGTGGCGTCGATGTATTCCACGCCGCGGCTCTCCAGTGCGCCGATTATCTGCGGAGGCACCCCGTGCGAGCGTATCACCACGGTATCACCCTGCGCGATGTCATCCACGTCATGCACACAGTGTACGCCCTGCGCTTCCAGCTCCGAGGTGACTTCCTTGTTGTTGATTATCGCGCCATAGGTGCGGAGTTGCTTGCCGCTGTTCTCCCGCACAATCTTGAGTGCGCGCGATACACCGTAGCAAAAGCCGGCGTACTTGCCCACCACAATTTCCATCATCCGCGCCCCGTAACCGCGGCCAGTTCTTCCACAATCCTTGCGCAGACCTGCTCCGCGTTCATGCGGCTGGAATCTATGACAACCGCGCCTTCGGCAATACGCAGGGGCGAAGCTTCCCGCGTCTTGTCCCTGTGATCCCGCCGGCTTATCTCGTACAGCACCGTGGCGTACTCCGCGGGGCGGCCGGCCTGTTCCAGCTCCCACACGCGGCGGAACGCGCGTATCTCGAGGCTTGCGTCCAGGTATATCTTGAGCGCGGCGTCCGGCAGAACCACCGTACCGATGTCGCGGCCGTCCATGACCACATTCTCACCCTTGGCGATGCTCCGCGCAAGCTCCACAACCTTGCCGCGCAGGCTCGGCACACGCGCCACTTTTGACGCGGCTTCGGCGGCCTGCTGCGAGCGTATGTCGTCGGTCACGTCCCTGCCGTTGATGATGGTTCTCTGGCGCGACCCCTCATAACTCACCGAAATATCAATGCGCGGCAGGCACGCCGCCACTTCGTCGGCGTTGTCCGGGTCCGCGCCGCTTTCAACGGCGAACATGCCTATTGCGCGGTAGAACGCGCCCGTGTCCACATAGGCATAACCCAAGGTCTGTGCCACACAGCGCGCAATGGTGGACTTACCCGCGCCGTTCGGGCCGTCAATAGCTATCGCGATTGTTCCTGTCTCTGCCACGTAACATCACTCCAATTGTTGTCCCGCCAGGTATCCCGTCGAGAATGCTATCTGCAAGTTATAACCTCCGGTGAGCGCATCCACGTCCAGGACTTCCCCCGCGAAGTACAGCCCCTTCACCAGCCGCGACTGCATGGTGCTTGGGTTGATCTGCGCCACGCTTACGCCGCCGCACGTAACCACGGCTTCGTCATATCCGCCGCAACCCGTTATCTCCAGCATAAAATTTTTCAGAAGCCGCACCAGGGCTCTGCGTTCGCCCTTTGTTACGGCGTTTGCCGGCTTTTCCGGGCCGACGGCCATCCGCCGCGCCACCACGGGCGACAAACTGCGCGGGAGAAGTCCGTCGAGGCAGTTCTTGAACGCGCGGTTGGGAGCCCCTTCGAAGTCGCGGATGATACGCCGTTCCAGAGCCGCTTCGTCCAGCGCGGGCTTTAAGTCGATGGACAGCACAGGATCGGCGGCCATACGCCCCACGAGCATCCGCTGTACCGAAAGGATCAGCGGCCCGGACAGACCGTCCTGCGTAAACAGCATTTCGCCGAAGTCTCTGTGAACAGTCTTGCCGCCCGCCGTCACGCTGATGCCCACGTTCTTGAGCGCCAGCCCCTCCAGCTCCGCCACGAAACCTTCGCGCACCCGCAGGGAACACAGGGATGGGTACAGCTTCGTAACACTGTGGCCAAGGCTCTTGGCGAAGCGGTATCCGTCGCCGGTACAGCCCGTCACAGGATAGGACAGCCCGCCCGTGGCCACGATCACGCGCCGCGCCTCAAGAAACCCGCTCCCCAGCGTTACGCCCGAGACCGCGCCGTCCTTGGCCGCAACCTCACACACTTCCGCGCCAAGCCGCACCCTAACCCCGGCCGCAGTCAGATACCGCTCCAGAGCGCGGGTGACGTCGCTGGCCTTGCCGGATGCCGGGAACACGCGGCCGCCGCGTTCGGCAACCACGGGTACGCCAAACCTCTCCAGCATGTCCGTAACGCGGGAGCTGTCGTAGGCGTACAGCGCGCTGTACATAAACTCCGGGTTGGCGATGATCTTGCCGCCGATCATCTCCTGCGGGTCGGCGGTGTTTGTAACGTTGCACCGCCCCTTGCCCGTGATGTAGAGCTTGCGCCCGAGCTTGCCGTTTTTCTCCAGCAGTTCTGTGTCATACCCGTTTTCGGCGGCGGCCGCGGCGGCTATCATACCCGCCGGCCCGCCGCCTATCACGATCAGCTTTTCACCGCTCACGCCGAACCCATCCTGTTCAGAGCCTCGAGAGCCGCCTGCTGCTCCGCGTCCTTCTTGGTTCTGCCCGTGCCGCGGCCGAGTACGTCGCGGGCGTTCAGGGCTTCCGCAGTGAAGGTCTTGTCGTGGGCGGGGCCTTCTTCGCCCACAATTCTGTACACGATGGTGCTTTTCGACTTGTTCTGGATAATCTCTTGCAAGCGCGACTTATAGTCTGTCTCGAAGCTGTTCGGCGCGTGGGAAACAAGCTTGTCCCCAAACACCGCAGTGATGAAGCCCTTCGCGGAATCTAAACCGCCGTCCAGATACACCGCGCCGATAACGGCCTCCAGCGCGTCCGAAAGGATGGATCCGCGCTCGCGCCCGCCGGACATATCCTCTCCGTGGCCAAGCAACAGCTTCTCGCCAAGGCCGATGCTCCGCGCGATCTCGCAAAGGCTGGGTTCGCACACGATGGACGCGCGAAGCTTTGTCAGATCCCCTTCGGCCATATCAGGGTAGCGGCTGTAGAGCGTCTCGCTGACGACAAGCTCCAGCACCGCGTCGCCCAAGAACTCCAGCCTCTGGTTGCTGTCCTCCCGGTTGTTCTCATTGGAAAAAGAGCTGTGCGTCAACGCCAACTCCAGAAGGTGTGTATCCTTAAATGTATATCCCCGGCCGTTCGCTCCAACTTCCAAGGGCTATTCCCCTGCGAATTTCCTGATGTATTCCACGGCGTCGCCAACCGTCTTGATCTTATCGGCGGCGTCGTTTGTAAACTCCATGTTATATTCCTCTTCCAGCTCTGATATAACTTGGTAAAGATCCAGCGAGTCCGCCCCCAGATCCTCCCTGAAGGATGTCTCGAGAGTGATCTTATCCTCCGAAATGCTCAGCTGATCGGAAATTATCGCCCTAATCTTCTCAAATTCCATCAAGTATTCTCCTCTTCATCTAGGGCGTGTTTGAAAACCCCATTTCGGCGCATTTTCGGCAAATTTTCCGCCGTGCGTCGTCATCTCCTCCTAGCGAACCACGAGGGTTCGCGTCGTCGTCGCTTCCTAGCCCGGCAAAAA
>Ga0131853_10017575_pt1 | contig 13020 bp, 6 predicted proteins | sample TergutLab28metaG_FD_92764 | JGI IMG/M metagenome (GOLD analysis project Ga0131853, IMG submission 92764) | Labiotermes labralis P1 segment gut microbial communities from Petit-Saut dam, French Guiana - Lab288 P1 (version 2) (version 2) | ecosystem: Host-associated > Arthropoda: Insects >...
AAATTCTACCTTCCCCATGGCCGTACAACATGGAGAGATTCAAAGTGCCTGTACAGTACAGCTAAACCTCAACTCTTACTATGGTTCGAAGTGATTTACAGATCCTCTCTGCCTGTACAGTAGAGCTATACTTCCACTCCCGCTTTGGTTCTTACAGCTTGTGGAGAACTTTATTGCCTGTAAAGTACATTTATAAATCTACTGCCCCTATGAGCCCTATGACCTCTAAAGAGATTTAGTGCCTGTACAGAAAAGCTAAAATTCTACTATCCTTATGGGCCTTATAGGTTCTACAAAGCCTCAATACATGTACAGGAAATCTATACCTCTAATCACCCTATGGGTCGTACAGACAGTACAGAGCTTCAGTGCCTGTACAGTAGAGCTAAATCTATTCTGCAATTATGGGCCATACAGAATTTACTGAGTCTCAGGTCCTGTACATTACAGTTGTAACTCCAAAAACCTTATGGCCAATCAAGCTTTTACAGAGCCTCTGGCTTGTACATTACAGCAATAACTCTAATCTCCCTATGAACTGTAAAATATGTTCAAGTTCTCAGTGCCTTAACAGTACAGCTATAACTCTATTTTCCGATGGAACTTACAGCTTGTACTGTGCCTCAGTGCCTGTACATTACAACTGTACCTCTACTGCAAATATGAGCTGTACAGATTGCGCACAGCTTCAGTACATTTATAGTACAGCTATATATCTACTCCCCCATTGGGCCGTTCAGCCTGTACAGAAATTCAGTGCCTCTACAGTTCAACTAAATTCTACTCCAACTTTGAACTGTACAGAACATAGAGATCCTCAGGGCCTGTACAGTATATCTCTACTTCCAATTCCCCAATGGACCGTACAGCCTATATAAAGCCTTAGTGCCTGTAAAGTACAGATATATTTCTACTCATGTTATGGATCGTGAAGAATGTAGAGTGTCTCAGTACCTATAGAGTACAGCAAAACCTCTACTCACGCCATGCGCCGTACAGCTTGTACAGAGACTAAGTTCATGTACAGTACATCTAATTATCTACTCCACCTATGGGACGTGCTGTCTTTACAGATCTAAAATTCCTGTAGAGTATACCGTTATTTCTACTTCCAACGTTGGACTTGCGGGCTGTACAGAGCCTCAGTCCAGCACAGTACACCTATAACTCTATTCTCAATATGGGCCGCACGGACTCTACAGAGCCTCAGTGCCTGTAGAGTACATCAACACCAATACTAGCTTTATGGGTCGTACAGAATTTAAACGGACTCAGGGCCTGCACAGTACAGCTATACCTCTACTCCACCTGTGGGTCGTACAGCCTGAAACGTGCCTCAATTCCTGTAAATTATTGCTAAATTTCCACTCACCATATGGACAGAAAAGCCTCTATACAGCCTCAGTGCCTTTACAGTATATCTATACCTCTACTCACCCTATGCACTGTACAGACTCTCCAGGACTTCTGTGCCTGTTCAATACAGCTATACCTCCACTCCTACTATGGGACGTTGAGTTCTACAGAGCATTATTGCCAGTACAGTACAGCTAAGTTTTTACTCCCCCCATGGGGCGTACAGACAGTGAAGAGCATCAGTGCCTGTACAGTACAGCTATACATCTACACCCTTTATGGACCGTACAGACTGTTCAAAGCCTCAATGCCAGTGAAATAAAACTATTCCTAAAATCTCCCTATGGGCAGTACAGCATTAACAGAGCCTCAGAGCCTGTAGATTACAGCTAATTTTCTACCCTCCCTATGGACCAAAGAGACTGACAGATCTTTAATGCTTGTAAAGAAGAGCTTTAATTCCTCTCTCGCTATGGGCAATACAGTCCGTACAGGGATTCAGGTCCTGTACAATACAGCTATAACTCTACTCCCATTATGAGCCGTTCGGCCTGTACAGAGCTTCAGTTTCTGCACAGTACAGTTATAACACTACTCACTGCATTGGTCCGTACAGCCTGAAGAGATCCTGAGTGCCTGTGCAGTACAACTGCACTTCTACTCCCATTTCAGGCCGTACAGCCTGTACAGAACCTCAGTGCAAGTACAATACAGCTATACATCTAAACCCTTTTAGGCCGTACATTCTGTACACAGCATCAGTGCCTGTAGAATATAGCTATAACACTACACCATCTATGGGCCTTACAGAATATAAAGAGCCTCAGTGCCTGTACAGTACATCTATAACTCTACTCTTCCTATGGAGCGTACGGCAAGTACAGAAACTTAGTGCCTGTACAATACAGCTAAACGTCTAATTCCCATTTTCCGCACGTCCTGTAGAGAGCCTCAGTGCCTGTAAAGTACAGATTTACATCTACACCCTCTGTGGGCAGTTCAGCCTGTAGAGTGCATCAGTGCATGTACACTACAGCTCTATCTCTATAACCCTATGCGCCGTAGACCTTGTTCTGATCCTCAGTAACTCTAGAGTACATATATACCTATGTCAAAATTATGGTACCTACGATTTCTACAGAACATCAGAGCGTATATTCCACAGCTATATCACTACTAACCCTATGGACTGTACGGCCTCCAAGGAGCCTCATTGCCTGTAAAGTAGAATTATATCTCTACTCCTTTATTGGCCGTGCAGCTTGTACATATCTTCAGTGCCTGTACAGGACACCTATACATCAACAACCCCTATGGGGCGTAGGGCCTGTACAGAGCATCAAATTAATTACAGTACAGCTAAACCCCTATGGGACGTACTGATTCTAGAGAATCTCAGTGCCTCTACAGTACAGGTATAATTTTACTCTTCCTTAGGCCGTACAGACTGTACAATTCATCAGTGCTTGTACGGTACAGCTGTAACTCTACTCCCTCTTTTGGCCGTACAGACTGTACAAATCCTCAGTGCCTGTACAGAACAACTATATATATATATACGCCTCCTATGGCCCGAACGGAATGTACAGATCCTCAGTGCTTGTAGATTACAGCTATACAATTTCTTCCCCTATGGGCCGTACAGACTTTAAAGAGCCTCAGTGCCTCTACAGTACACCTACACTTCTTCCCCTCTATCGGACGTACATACTTTACACAATCTCAGTGACTGTACACTAGAAATGTAACTCTAATCCCCTATGAACCGTAAAGCCTCTAGAATGAATCAGTGCCTAAAGAACATATCTATAACTCTAATCCACTTATGGGCCGTATGGAATCTACAGAGCCCCAGTGCCTGTACAGTAGAGCTCTATCTCTAATCGCCCTACGGGACGTGGGGCATCTAGAGATCATCACTTCTGTACAGAAGGGCCATAACTCTACATCCCTAATGGTCGTGCTACTTGTACTGAGCCTCAGGGCCTGATTAGTACATATATATCTTTATCCACTCTATGGGCCTTACGGACTCTACAGAGCTTCAGTGCCTATACAGTAGTGCTAAATAACTTCTCACCCTATGGGCTGTACCGAATTTACAGATCGCAGTGCCTGTACAGAACACCTACACCTCCAAAACCCCTATGCGCTTTACGGCCTACAGAGAGCCACATTGCCTTTACATTAGACTTATAATTCTACTAAACCTATGGGCCGAAATTACTTTACAGAGCCTCAATCCCTTTACATTACAGCTATACATCTACAACCCTATTGGCCGTAATTTTTTACAGTGTCTCAATGCCTTTCGATTACATCTGAAGTTTTATTTCCCCTATGGGCTGTACGAAATCTAAAGCGACTAAGAGCCTGTACAGTACATCTAAAACACTAAAATCTCTTGACCGTACGTCCCGTACAGAACCTCAGTGCCTGTACAGTACATTTATATCTCTACAACATTTTGGGACGTACAGTCTGTACACATCCTCAGCGCTTGTACAGTACATCCATACCAATATTCACTCTATGGAACGTAGAGTCTCTAAAGTGCCTCAGTTACTGTACAGAACAACTATTCTTCTACCCAGCCTATGAGCCGTACAGCCTGTAGTGAGCTTCAGTGCCTGTACAGTAAAGTTTTACAACTAGTCTCCCTATGGGCCATAAGGACTTAACAGAGCCTCAGGGCCTGTACAAAACATCTATAAATTTTCACCCCCCATGGAACGTACGGCCTGTACAGAGTCTCAGTGCCTGTACAGTATAGCTATAGCTCTACTAAATCTATGGGCTTTACAGACTTTAGAGAGCTTCAGTACATGTACAGTACAGCTAATTCTGTACTACCGCCTTCTGCCGTAAAGCCTTTACAGAGCAACAGTGCCTGTAGATTACAGCTATACGTCTACTAGAACTATTGGCTGTACGGCCTGTAGAGAGATTCATTCCATGTATATTACAGCTTTACATTTACAACCATATGGGCCGTACGCCTCTAAACTGGATCAGTGCCTGCGCACTAGAGCTAAAACACTACTCCCACTATGGCCGTAAGACATTTACTGTACCACAGTACCTGTAGAGTACAGCTGTACATCAGGTCCGCCTTTGGACCTTACGAATTGCAAAGGTCCTCAGTGCCTGTAGAGTAGAGTTAAATTTCTACACCCCTATGGGCCGTACGCACTCTACAGAACCTCAGTGCCTGTACACTACATCTATAACACTTATCCCCCTATGGTCTGTACAGCCTGTAAAGGGACACAGTGCCCGTACAGTACATCTATAACTCTACACCTTCAATGAGCCGTACGGACATTAGAGAGCCTTAGTTCCTGTAAAATACCTTTACACTACTAAACCCCCTATGAACCGTACGCCCTTTAGAGGGTCTAAGTGCTTGTAAATTACAACTATATTTCTAATCCCCCGATGAGTCGTACGGCCTGTACAGATCCTCAGTGCATCTACAAGATAGCTATAGCTCTACACACTGTATGGGCCCTGCAGAATCTACAGAACCTCAGTGCCTTTAAAAAACAATTATACCACTACACAAATATAGTGTATACGGCCTCTGCAGAGCATCAGTTTTGTACAGTACAGCTTTATCTCTACTACCACTATTGCCCGTACTGCCTGTACAGAGCCACAGAGCGTGTAAAGTCCAGCTATACATCTACACGCTCTAGGGCCCTACGGACTTTACAGAGCCTCAAAGCCTGAACATTACATCTATAACTCTACAACTCCTTTGTTCATTACGGTCTTACAGATTTTCAGTTCCTGTACAGGACAGCTAAATATTTACTCCCTCTATGGACCGTACGGCCTTCATAGAGCCTCAGTTCATGTACAGTACAACTATACCTCTACAAACTCTATGGACCGTAGTGGCTTTACAGAGACTCAGTGCCTCTAGAGTACAGCTGTACCTCTACTCCCCCATGCGCAGTCCGGCCTCTACAGAATATCAGTACCTTTACAATACAGCTATAATTCTACTTCGCCTATGGGATTTACGGCCTTTAAAGAGCAACAGTGCCTGAAAAATACAGCTGCAATTCTTCTCCAACTTTAAGCCGAACGGTTTTAAGAGCGCCTCAGTGCATGCAGAATACAGCTGAAACATTATTAGCCCTAAGGGCCTTACGGCTTGAAGAGAGCCTCAGTGCATGTAGAGAACATTTATACATCTTCTCCCCTTTTGGGCCTTAAGGACTGTACAGTGCTTCAGTGCCTGTACAGTAAAGCTATACATCCATTATACCTATGGGCCGTAAAGAATTTATTGAGACAGAGTCCCTGAAAAATACTGCTACAAAAAATACCCCTATGTACCGTACGGTTTTCAAAGAGCTTTAGTGCCTCCACAATACAATAATAACTGTACACCCAATGGTTCGTACATCATATAAAGTTCTTCAGTGCTTCTAAATTACATCAAAACCCCTATTCTTCCTATCGGCCGTACAGCATATACAGAGCCTCAGTCTTTGTATATTACTGTTAAAACTCTACTCACATTCAGGACCGTACAGCCTGTACAGAGCCTCAATGCCTGCACAATACAGCTATACCTCTACTCCCGCTTTGGGCCGTGAAAATATACAGAAACTCAGGGCTTGTACAGTACATCTATACTTCAATTTTCACTATGGAAAATACAGATTTTACATAGCATCAGTGACTGTACAATACAGCTTTACTTCTACAATCGTTATGGGCCGTATACCCTGTACAGGGTTTTAGAGCCTGTGCATTACATCTACACATCTACACCCCTTTGGGCCATAGGTCGTGTACGGAATTTCAATGCCTGTAGTTTATATCTAAATCTCTAATCACGCTATGCGCTGTAAAGAAAATAAACAGCCTCAGTGCCTGTACAGTACAGCTATACTACTTCTCCCACTATAGACCTTACTGCATGTACATAGACTCGGTTCCTGCACAGTACAGCTAAAATTCTACTGCCCTTACGGGCCGTACAGCCCTACAGAATCTCAGTGCTTGTACTGTACAACTACAACAAGAGCTATACCTCTAAATCACTATTGGCCGTTCAGTGTTTAGTGTGCTTCAGAGCCTGTAAAGTACAAATAAAATTCCACTCCCAATATGGCCCCTACAAAATGTAGAGAGCTTCAGTGTCGGTAGAGTACAACTATAATTCTACACACCTATGAACCTTACGGACTCTAGAGTGCCTCAGTGCCTGTAGAGTACAACTATAATTCTACTCTAATATGGGCTGTAAAACCTGTATTGAGAATCAGTGCTTTTACAGTACAGCTAGAACTCTACAAACTCTATGGTACTTACGGCCGGTACAGAGACTTAGAACCTGTACAGTACACCTAAAACACAATACTCACTATGGTACATACAGTTTGTAAAGAGCCAGAGTGCCTGTACTATATAACAAAATCTCTTTTCCCTCTATTGGCCCTACATCTTCTTCAGAGCTAATGAGCCAGTACAGTACAGTTATATCTCTACTCCCCCTACGGGCTGCACAGACTGTACAGACCTACAGAGTCTGTACAGTACAGCTATAACCCTACAAACCCCATGGACCGTACGGCATAAACAGTGCATTAGTGCCTGTAGAGTACATCTAAATTTCTAATCCTCTTAAGAACCGTACAGACTGTACAGACCCTGAGAGCTTGTACAGTTCATCTAAACCTCTATTCCACTATGGGCCCTACGGTATCTACAGAACTTCAGTGCCTGTACAATATAGCTATAACTCTACTACCCCTATGGGCCGTACGGACTGTACAGAACCTCAGTGCCTGTACAGTACATCTAAACATCTACTTTCCCTATGGGCCGTAGAGAATATACAGAGCCCCAGTGCCTGTAAAGTATAGCTGTAGCTCTACTCACCCTATGAGCCGTACGGCTTGTACAGAAACTTAGTGCCTGTACAGTACAGCAATAACTCTACAAAACCTAGGGGCCGTATAGACATTAAAGGACGTAAGTGCCTGTACAGTATATTTATAAATCTACTTCCTCTATGGCCCATAAAGACTCTACAGAACCTCATTGCCTGTACAGTACAGCTATACCACTCAAAAACATATGTGACGTACGGCATATAGAGAGGCCCAGTGCCTCTAGAGTACATCTAAAACTCTAATATCCCTGTGGGCCGTAAAGGTATTAAGAAGCCTCAGTGCCTGTAATATACAGCTATACGTCTAATCTGACTTTGGGCCGTAGAGCTTTTACAGTGCTTCACTGCCTGTACAATACAGCTAAACATCCACTCCCCCTATGGGCCGTACAGAATATAAAGATCATCAGTGCCTGTACAATACAGATTTAATTCTACTACACCTATGATCCGTACGGAATTTAGAGATCCTTAGTGAATGTACTAAATTTAGTACCTGTAATTTCCCCATGGGCCGTACTGCATATATAGAGCATTATTGCTTGTACAGTACGTCTAAATTTATGCACACTTTATTGGTCATCCACACTGCACTGAGCCTCAGTGCGTGTACATTACATAAAAAATTCTAATCCCTTATCTGTACCGTACAATATATACAGAATTTCAGTGCCTGTACAGTACAAATTTACCTATACTCTCCCTATGGACTGTACAGCTTGTAAAGAGCCTCAGTGCGTTTAAGGTACATCAATACATCTACTCTCATTTTGGACCGTAGAGAGAGTACAGATTCTCAGAGACTTTAGAGTACAGCTATAAATCTACTCTCCCTATGGGCCGTAAAGCCTGTACAGAGCCTCAGTGCCTGTACAATAAAGGTCTAACTCTAATCCCCCTATGGGGCCTACATTCTTTTCAATGTCTCAGAGCCTGTAGAGTACAGCTAAAACCCAACTCCGTCTATCTGCCGTACAGCATTTACAGGGCCTCATTGCCTGTATTTTACAGCTATAACGAAACTCCGCTTATGGGCCTAGATTCTGTAAATAGCCTCATTGCCTGAAGAGTACATCTACGCCCCTAAAAATGCTAAGGGCCGTAGAGACTGTAGAAAGTCTTTGTGCCTGCACAGTAGAGCTTAAACACTACACCCCTCATGGAATGTTCATACTGTAAAGAGCCTCAGCACCTGTACAGTAGAACTCTATCTCTACAACTCTTACGGGCTCTACAGCCTGTACAAAGATTCAGTGCTTGTACAGCACAGCTATACATATACTCCCACTAGGTGCCGTCCATATTTTACAGAAAATCAAATCCTGTACAGTACAGCGGAACTAATATTCCCGCTATGGGCCGTACGGTTTTACAGAGCCTCAATTCCTGTAAATTATAGCCATATCTCCACACGCCCTATGGGCCGTAAGGCCTCTAAGAATCATCAGTGGCTGTACAGTACATATAAAATTCTACTTCAACTACGTTCCGTAAAGAATCTACAGCGCCTCAGAATTTGTATAGTGCAACTAAAGCTCTACTCGCCTGAGCAGTACAGCTAAACATCTACTTCCCCATGGGCTGTACGGCCCGTACACAGATCCAGTACCTGTAAAGTACATCTATAACTCCACTCCCCATATGGGCCGTACGTCCTCTATAGGGTTTCTGTGCATGTAGAGTACAACTCTAACTCTACTCCCACTATGGGCCGTACGGCTTGTAGAGTGCATTAGTACCTGTAGAGTACAGATTTTACTCTATACCCCCTATGGATCATATAGAATGTATAGAGCAACAATGCCTGTACAATACAGCCATAATCCTACATTCCCTATGGTCCGTACGAACTTTAGAGAAATTCAGTCCCTGCACAATAGACTTACACCTCTTCTCCCCTATGGCCCTTACGTATTTTAAAGATCCTCAGTGCCTGAATAATACAGCTACAATTCTAATCCCCCTATAGGCCGAACGGCATCAATATTTCCACTGTGCCTGTAAAGTAGAGCCAAATTTCTACACCATATATGTGCCGCAATTTTCGTACCGAGCCTCAGGGCCTGCACAGTACAACTATATTTCTACTCCCTCTATGCGCTGTACAGATTGTACAGAAAAAAGTGCCTGCACAGTACATCTATACCTCTACTCACACTATGGTGCGTACAGACTTTAAAAAGCCTCAGTCCATGTATATTTTGCTATAACTCTACTCACCATTTCAGCCTACAGACTTTAAACAACCTCAGTGCTTATAGATTGCAGCTACATTACTACAACGCCTATGAGCCGTAGAGCATTTACAGAGCTTCAGTGCCCGTACACTACAGCGAACATTTACTCCCCCTATGGGCCGTATAGCCTGTAAATAACATCATTGCCTGTACAAAACAGCAATAAATCTACCCCATTATAGGCCGTACAGACTGAACACACTCACAGTGCCTGGAATGTACAGCTATACTCCTAACATCTATGGGCCGTACGGTCTGCACAGAGCCTCAGTGCCTGTGCAGTACAGCTATACTTCTACACCACTTAAGGGCAGACCAGCCTGTAGAGAGCCACAGTACTCGTTCAATACAACTATAACCCTACGCGCCCTACCGGCCGTAGAGTCTGTGCAGAGCTTCAGCACATGTACATTACAGCTATAACTCTACTACCCCTAAGGGCCGTAAAGCCTCTACAGGGTCTCAATTCCTGTACAGTACAGCTATAACTCTACTCCACCTATGTGCCGTAGGGCCTGTACTGAGCATCAGTTCCTGTACAATTCTACTGTACCTGTACTCCCCTTTAGGCCGTACGGACTTTACAGAGACTCAGTGCCTGTAGAGTACAGCTAAACCTCTACAACACCTATGTGCAGTACGGCCTCTAAAGGGCCTCAGTGCCTTTAGAGTAGATTTAAAATCTTACCTCCCCTATGGACCGTACAGACTCTAGAGAGCCGCAGTGCCCGTAAAGTAGTACTATAAATCTACTCCACCTATGGGCCGTGCGTCCTGTTCAGAGCCTCAGTGCCTGTAGAGTACAACGCTTATTCTACACCCCTATGCGCTGTACGGATTTTAAAGAGCTTCAGTGCATGTAGAGTAGAGCTATATCTCTACACAAACTATGGGCCGTAGGGCCTTTAAAGATATTCAATTCCTTTACAGTACAACTAAATTTCTACTCCCCTATGGGTGTTCGGTATTTACAGACAATCTATATCTGCAAAGTAGAACATAAATCTCTATCTACTCGATGGGCCGTACGGCCTGTAAAGTGCCTTAGGGCATGTAAAGTACATCTGAAAATCTAATGCCCTATGGGCCGTACTGACTCCACATAGCCTCAATTCCTGTACTTTATTATCTATAGCTCTATTCCCCGTATGGAACGTACGGCCGTACAGAGATACAGTGCCTGTAAAATACAGCTAAATCGTTACTCACCCTAAGAACCTACGAAATTTAAAGCACTTCAGTGCCTGTAGAGTACATCTATACCACTACTCTCACTATGAGCCTTACAGCCTGTACAGATCATCAGATCCTGTACAGTACATCTAAAATTTTCTAATCTTAAGGGCCGTACAGGACTCAGAGCTTCTCAAATTCTGTACAATACAGCTATAGCTCTACTCCCCCTATGGCACGTACAGCCTGTAGAGAGCTCAGTGCTCTTAGAGTATATATATACCAAATAAACTTATAGGCTGTAAATTTTTATAGAGCCTTAGTGCCTGAAGAGTACAGCTAAATCTCTACTTCCTCCACGGGCCGTGAAGAGTCTGGAGAGCTTCAGTGCCTGAAACGTAGAGCTAAATCTCTACTTTCCCTATGGGCCGTACCGACTCTACAGGGCCTCAGTGCCTCTACAGTAGAACTATACCTCTACTTCCCCTTTGGACTGTACGGCTTTTAGAGAGACTCAGTGCCTGTAAAGTACGACTACACTACTAATCCTCCAATGGGAGGTACAGCATGTAAGGGGCCTGAGGGCCTGTACAGTAAATCTACAACTTTACTCCACCTACGGACCGTACGGCCCGTACAGAGCCGCAGTGCCTGTACTGTACAGCTGTACTTCTACTCCCCTTTGGGCCATTAAGGGTTCACAGAACTTCAGTGCCTGTACAAAACAGCTCAATTTCTACTCCCCCTATGGGTCGTACGACTTTTACAGAAACTTAGATAATGTAGAGTACAAATACATCACTAATCTTTCTATGGGCCTTACAGACTCTACAGAACATCAGGTCCATTACAGTATTGCTATACCTCTACTCCCACTATGGATTTCACAGGGTTTATATGGCCTGATTGCCTGTAGAGAACAGCTATACTTCTACATCCCCATGGGCCGTACGGCCTGTAACGAGCTTTAGTAACTGTATAGTATATCTATATCCCAACACTCCCTGTGGGCCGTACAGACTGTACAGAACTTCACTGCCTGTACAGTACAGCTACACCTCTGCTCTATCTATGGGCTGTACAGACTCTATAGAGCCTAAGTGCCTCTACAGTACAGCCAAATCAGTATTTCCCCAATGGTCAGTACCGAATATACAGAACCTAATTGCCTGTACAGTACTTCTAAACGTCTACACTTGCCATGGGTCGTCCTGTCTGTACAGAAACTTAGTGCCCGTACAGTACAACTGTAACTCTACTCACCCTATGGACCGTGCAGCCTTCGCAGTGCCTCAGTGCCTGTACAGTAGAGCTAAACCTCTACACCCGCTATGGTTCGTTCATTCTTTACAGAGTCTCAGAGACTGTACTTTACATATAAATTTCTTCTCCTAATATTTGCCATACACACTCTACATAACCTCAATAGAGCAATATTTCTACTAGCCCTATGGGCCGTACAGGCTTTACGGAGCTTCAATTCCTGTACGGTAAAACAATAACTTTATTCTCTCTATGGGCTCCACAGCTTATACAGCGTTTCAGTGCCTGCATAGTACAGCTAAAATTCTTCTCCCACTTTTGGCCGTAAAACATTTAGAGGGCTTTAGTACCTTTAGAGTAAACTTATACCCCAACTGCTCCTATGTGCCGTACAGCATATAAAGAGTTTCAGTGCCTGTAAACTACAGGTGAATATTCACTTCCACTATGGGCCGTACAGAAATTCAGTTCGTCAGTGTCTGTAATGTACAGCTACACCTATACACCCAATATGGGCCATACAGTATCTACTCAGCTTTAGTGCCTGTACATTCCAGCTCTACCTCTACAAACACTAGAGGCCCACGGCCTATAATCAGCCTCAATGCCTGTACAGTAAATCTAAACCTCCATTCTTCCTATGAGCCGTACGAAATATACAGACCGTCAGCGCCTGTACATAACCTCTATAACTCTACTCCCTTATGGGCGGTACGATCTCTACAGAGAATTAGTGCCTGTAGAATACAGCTATAACCCTACTCTCCCTATGGGACGTACAGCTTGTACAGTGCCTAAGTGCCTGTACGGCACAGCTGTACCTCTAACTCCCGTATGGGCATTACAAATTTCACACAGCCCCATTATCTGTAAAATACAGCTTCACCTCTACTAAAAATATGGTCCTTACGGCCTCTAAAGAGCTTCAGTGCCTGTACACTACAGCTAAACTTCTATTCATATATGTGCCGTAGAGAGTTTACAGAACCTAAGTGACCGTAAATTACAGCTTTAACACAACTACCCTATGGGCCGTACATCGTCTACAGAGCTTTAGATCCTCTAGAGTACACCTAT
>Ga0131853_10017576_pt1 | contig 13020 bp, 9 predicted proteins | sample TergutLab28metaG_FD_92764 | JGI IMG/M metagenome (GOLD analysis project Ga0131853, IMG submission 92764) | Labiotermes labralis P1 segment gut microbial communities from Petit-Saut dam, French Guiana - Lab288 P1 (version 2) (version 2) | ecosystem: Host-associated > Arthropoda: Insects >...
GTATTTATCTCTTCCATTGCCCTTTCAGAAAGCCGCATATTGCCTTTTTTCTTTGTGCGCAGTTCATGTTCGCTTATGTTTTCGGCGTGGTCGCCTATTCTTTCCAGGTCTGACGCAATATACATTAGCGTTCCTATTTTTTTCATTTCTGAAACGGATTCTATGTTTTCCAGCTCCATCAGGAGGGTGGTTATTTGGCGGTTTAGGAAGTTTATTGATGTCTCTGTTTCATGTACCGCGGCCAATTTTGCTTCATCCCCTGATACAAAAGCCTCTAATGCAAGCTGAATATTTTCTAATGCCATATTGCCCATACGGTGAAGCTCGTCATAGGCTTGCTCTATAATTGCGCCTGGGGTTTGGGGGGTGCTTGCGGTTTTGATGTAATGCAGCTCTCTCGTGTCTGTGGACTGGGTGCGCTTTGGCATTACTTTGTACATAAGGTTAGCAAGCTGCCCCACAAAGGGTAAAAATATCAGGGTCAGGCCCACTTTAAAGAATGTGTAAAACATGGCCATCTGCCTGTCGCCATCGCTCCATCTATTTTGAAACCAATGTAATATCCCTGGGAATACATATATAAGCACCCCAAAAACAATACTGCCGAAGATGATGTAAATCATATTGGCAAGGGCAAGGCGCTTACTTTCCCGGCGGCCTGCCAGGGAGGCCAGCAATGCAGTAACAGTTGTGCCTATGCTTATGCCCAAAATGAGAAAAGCGGCAGTTCTAAAATTTAGGCCTGCGCCGCTTTGGTACAGGGCAATAAGTATGCCTGTTGCAGCGGTTGAGCTTTGTATAACAGCGGTAAATACAAAGCCTGCGAAAATTGCAAGAAATGGATTTTCAAAGGCAATAAGCAGTGACTGGAATCCAGGGGTTTCCGCAAAGACACGAAGGGGGTCACCCATTACGGTAAGGCCAAAAAAGAGCAGACCAACCCCAAGAAGAATAAAACCAAAGTCTTTGACGGCTTTTTTCTTCATGAACAGGTACATAACAAGGCCTATGAAAATAAACATGGGCGCAGCGGCAGTTACCCTAATCGCAAAAAGATGTGCGGTTAGGGTTGTGCCTATATGCGCCCCGATTACCAGGCTTATGGCTTGGGCCAGCGACATGAGGCCCGCGTTTATAAAGCCTACGGCTATTACAGATGTAGCGGTAGAGCTTTGGATCATAATTGTGACAAGGGCCCCAACACCTATACCTAGGAAGCGGTTGGAGGTGGCCCGCTCTACTATAGAGCGCATACGGTTGCCAGCCATGACTTCCAGGCCGTCTACCAGCATTTTCATACCATATAGGAATATGCCTAGGCCGCCAAAGATTAGGAAGATGTACATTACTAGATCAGATGTGTATATGGTTACCACCTTCTTGTTGATTTGATTTGATTACTCATTGCTTGCCTTTGCGGCTTTTTTTTCTGCCCTGCGCTCTTGTACAATGGGGGTAATAACTGCCGCTACCCCAAGCACCAGGAAAATCAATGTTAGCGGGCGGGTATAAAAACTTGCCGGCCCGCCTATCATTAGGGCTTGGCGGAAGCTTAGCTCCATTATCCGCCCAAGAACTAAGCCAAGTACTACTGGTGCAACTGGGATATTGTAGCGCTTAAACAACCAGCCAATAACACCAAAGCCAATACATACACCAACATCAAATAGGGAACTTCTCATTGCATAACTGCCGATGATGGTAAACATAAAAATCAAAGTGTAAAGAATAGGCTTTTTGATATTTGTTGTACGCACCCAAAGCCGGATACCTGCAAGGCCTACAAGCAGCACAAATATGCTGGATAAAAACATGGAAATATACATACCAAAAACAAGGTCTGGATTGGTAACAAAAAGCTCTGGCCCAGGGTTAAGGCCGTGAATCATAAGGGCGGCCATAAGCACTGCAACAGTGGGGCTGCCAGGTATACCAAGGGCCAGCATTGGCACAAGGGAACCGCCTGTGTTGGCACTGTCAGACGCTCCTGAGGCAGCAACCCCTTCCGGCGCGCCTTTGCCAAATTCTTCGGAATTTTTACTTATCCGCTTTTCGAAATCGTATGCTAAAAACGAAGCAATTGCGCTGCCTGCACCAGGCAAAATACCAACAAGTGTACCAATTACACTTGAGCGCAGCATTGCCCATTTAAGTTTCCAATAACTTTTGAGCGATGGGAAGGTGTATGTGAATTTTTCAAAGGATTGCTCACTTGTTTTATAGTTTTCAAGGTTATGAAATAGCTCCCCCAGTGCGAAAAGCCCGATCATGACGGGCATAAGGCCTATGCCGTCAAAGAGCCTCATAACACCAAATGTAAAGCGCTGTGCCCCATATAGCGGGTCCACGCCTATTGTGTTTATCAAAAGCCCGAAAAGTACAGCAACCAGGGCCTTGGGCCAGTTTTTACCCCCAAGGGTTGCAATAGTGGCAAGGCCAAGTACGCAAAGGGCAAAATACTCAGATGGCCAGAAATTTAAAGCCCACCTTGACATTGGGGTTGCAAACAAAATAAGCACAATTGTGCCAAAGATACCACCCACAACAGAAGACCATAACAAAATGCCCAAAGCCTCCCCTCCCCTGCCAGACTTGGCCATGGGGTAGCCGTCAAAAAGAGTTGGCACCGAAGATGGGGTCCCTGGTGTATTTATGGTAACCGCCGGTATGCAGCCGCTATAATTTCCACCCTTGTATACGCCCAAAAGCAGGGCCATACCGTAGATTGGGTTCATGGTAAAGGTGAAGGGCAGCATAAGGGCAACTGCCATGGATGTTGAAATACCAGGGATTGTGCCCAGCATAATCCCCACTGTTGTGCCTAGTAAAATCATCAGCATTGGCATAAGGCCAAACATTATGGCCGCACCGCCGGATAGATTTTGTAATAATTCCATCATTGTTTGGATATTCCCTTCTGTGCCGGGTTAGAAAAAGCCCGAGAATAAACTGCCAATTGGTAATCTTACATTAAGCAGCCTTGCAAAAATAAAATATGAAAACACAACCCACCCTACAGGTACCGCAGCCAATTCCACCTTGCTGCGTGACCCAAGCACCCACATGGACACAATAATAAACAGGGCCGAGCTTATATAGTAACCAATAAAACTAAATAGGCTTATGCTTATAATAAGTGCTGCCAAAATAGTGCCTACAAGGCGGATATTACCCCATTTGGGGTCTGGGTCTTCCTTGCCCCTAAAGATGGGGATTAGGGCCAGGATTGTCACGGGGATAAGGGCAAAATACCATACACGGGGTATGGTCCCCGCTTCTGTGATGCCAACCCCAAACCTTGGTGACGGTATGGAAAATGTGATAACAAAAAAGACTGTACCCACCCACCATATGCCAAGAAGAACTAACAATTGGCCGGTGTATGGGCGCAGTCTGGGGAATAGTCTAATTACAAACCAGGCTATTACTAGAAATGCCGCAAGAATCGCGGTGTTTATTGGCCATCCTAATCTTACCAGGAATCGTCCGAAATCTGCCATGGGGAGTCTCCTTTTTAAAACCGAATTCTCTCCCGGGGATAGACATTGATGGCAAAAGGCAGTGCAATGTATTTTACAGTGGCGTTGTTTGCTGCGTCCGCACTGTTGGCGGGGCGGGCAAGCACGCCCCCTGCAAAAAATACATTGTAAGGCCTTTTGCTGCCGATATTCATCCTTGGAGTGATGCTGCACTGTATGGAAATCAATTTCAATAATTTTACACTACTCAACATCCTCGTCATCCCGGCCTTGAGCCGGGATCTCAATATCTCTTGATAAACTATAGCATATTTAACTTATCAATCCGAATGGGATCCCGCGTCAAGCGCGGGATGACGGGCTTTTCTGGCACTTGCGCTTGTTTTTTATGCTACAACCCCAACGTAATCTACATGAGCTATTTTCTATTAGCTTGGTACGTATGGGCTCAAGGCCGGGATGACGAGGGTGTAGCTTTTCGCAAGTTTTAGTAAAAATTGATTTCAGTTGTTGCACTGCTTCGCGCTTAACTTATATCCCTTTAGTCAAGCAGGCCCAAGTATCTCAACCAATACTCTGTTGTATCTATGGTATCTTGGATGATTTCTCTAAACTCTTCTGTAAACACTGCGGTAGGTGCAATAGCATTGCCAGCATTATATTCTATCCATCTTGGGTTTTGGCTTACTTGGTACACTAAATCCTGGAACCATTCAATCATAGCCGGTGGTGTACCTCTTCTTACTGCATAGCCGCGCCACATGTGCATGTCGTTAAGCTCTGGGAAGCCAAGCTCCGCAAAAGTTGGGGAATCTTCAAAGCCGGGCATACGCTCTGGCGAGGCAATTGCTGCTACCCATAGGTCACGGCCATAGGTATCAAATGGGTTACCCATTTGTACATCTGCTGCGCCGCCAAGTACTGCCGCTGCGCCAAGGGGGCCGGATTCAAAGGGTACCGCGTTTCCTGTTACCCCTGTTGACTGCCATGTCAGCAAGGCTTCGAAGTGTTTATTACCGCCAAGCATTGGTACCGCCCAAACTTGGTCACCGCCCATTTCCCGTGCTTGCTCGATTATACCAAAGAAGTCCATACCTGCATCTCTTGCTTCAGTGGTGATGATTAGTGCTGCCGGGTCTCTTTGGATTTTGGCAATCCAGTAATAGCCGTCTACAAATAAATCTTGGTCAAACTCATGGGAAACAACATTGTTTATGTTGGACATTGCAGCGCCAAAAATTGTGTAACCGTCAGCAGGCAAGTTTAATACTTCCTGTGAGGCAGTCATGGTTGCGCCGCCAGTGGTGTTTTGTACTACAAAGTCAACATCTGTATAGTCCCGGGCGATTTCTACAAATAAACGTGTTGCAACGTCCATACCGCCCCCTGGCGCTACATGGGTGATAATTGTTACTGGCCTTGTGGGATTCCACTCCCCGCTGCTGCCTTGGGCATTTTCATCAGAATTACATGCGGCCAGTAGCAAAGCCAGTGTTAGTACTGCACATAGCAAAATTAGTTTTTTCATTCTCTTCTCCTTTTAGAAGCTGTGTTCATAGGGGGCAATGTCGAGTTGGCGCGGCAGATTTACACCAATCAAGAAGGTTTTTTCGACGCTTGCCAAGAAGGCAAGCTAGAAAAAGCCGACGCAGAGTGGCGTAAATCTGACCGCCAATGCGACATTGAACCCTATGAACATAGCTTTTTATAGCAAGTATTAGTTTTTTGCAAATAAATCAAAGGCTAGTCCATGCCTAAGCCCGCGGTCACTTATGGTCAGCTCTGTAACCCCAAGGCGGCCTAGTATAACCTTGATTATACATGCCCCAGCCAAGATAACTTCTGCCCGCTTTGGCTGCAGGCCTACTATTGCTTTACGTTCCTCAATAGTTTTAGAGCTATATGTTTCAATTTGTTCATCTATATCGGCCAGGGTAAGGGTAGAGCCTTGGATTACACCGGGGTCATACTTGGCCATTTTATGTTTTACAGCACCCATACTGGTTACTGCGCCGCCTATGCCCACAACCCGCGTAAACCTGCCATTTATCCCATAGTCGCCAAAGATAGAATCCACTTCCGCAATCGCGGTTATTACATCTGTCTGGGAAACCCGGTCTGCTTTAAAGTGTTTTTCTGTAATCCGTATGGCTCCCATGTCTACGCTGAAGCGTTTATCCATTGCGCTGCCTTTGCCAAAAATAAACTCTGTACTGCCGCCCCCTGTGTCAAAGATGGCAAGCTTGCCGTCTATCAGGCCAAGGCCGGAAAGTACCGCAAGGTAAGAAAGCCTGGCTTCTTCCTCGCCAGCGATAACCTGCAAGTCCACATTGGCGGTTTCTTTTACAAGTTTTACAAAATCGGGGGTGTTTTTGGCATTGCGCAGGGCCATTGTGCCTACGCATACAATCTCGCCAGCCCCTTCTGCCCGGGCTTTTTCCGCAAAGCGGGTTATGGCTTCGCTATTACGCTTCATGGCTTGGGGGATTAGGTTGCCAGTTTCCCGCAGGCCTTCCCCCAGGCTGGCAATGTCATTTTCGTCGATAACAGTCTCTACTGTACCGTCAGGGCCAAGCCTTCCCAGGAAAAATTTTATGGAATTAGAGCCTACATCTATTATTCCTTTTAGCATATTACTCCTTTCCCATGCCTACGGCGGTTTTCATGGCGTTAATGTAGTTGATGTTTTCCAAGCCATAAAGCCCTAGCTGGCGCACTGTTGCCATTACATTTTCCGGGTCTGTATGCTCTACGCATATTGTACGCATTGGTACGCCGTTAAACTTTGTTTCCGCAATTTCTACTGTGGCTTGGTTAATTTCGTAGCCATAGCGCTCTTTGTACACATCTACAACCAGTAGGTCATTGCAGGGGGCTATAACTTTTTCAAGAAACTCATCATAAGTATAGTTGTCTTGGGCAAAAACTGGCGGGTTTACCTTAAAAAAGCTGTGGAACATGACTTCCAGCTTGCATTTTGATATTGGGAAGCTTTCTTTCATGGCCGGAAACCACTGTTCCAGCTTGTCGCCGTTGATTTGCTGTAGGGATTTAATGTCGATTAAGTCATTGCGGATTTTTACATTTTCGCCGCTTAGCTTGGAAAGAATGTACTTTTCCTCGCTTTTTTTGAAGCCAGCTTCTTTATGGCTCTTGATTTTTTCTTCTGGGCCGCCAAAGGATCCTTGTCCAAATGTCCGCCATTCCCATCTTGGAATAATCATTGTGCCTCCTTATACTCTTTTGACATATATTGACCCATAGACCATAATATAATGCATGAATATGCACAATAGGTTAAATCTTTGTAAAGTCTACAGGTAAAAGGTTGTGAAGATATGTACACACATTATTTTAAATATTTTGAAGAAGTAGCAAAAGAAAAAAGTTTTACCAAGGCAGCAAAAAATCTTTACATATCCCAGCAAAGCCTAAGCGAGCATATTAAGCGCATGGAAGAGCATTATGGCGTACAGCTTTTTGTAAGAAGGCCAAGCCTGCACCTTACCCACGCCGGCGAGCTGCTGCTGGAGCATGTGGGCAAAACCCTTCACCAGGAAGAGCGCCTCCTTGCCGAGTTTAGTTTTATATCATCCAAGCAAAAAGGAAAAATACGGGTTGGCATCACCCCTACACGGGCACCGATATTCTTCCCCCTTATTTTTTCGGAATTTAATAAGCTATACCCCCATGTAGAGCTTTCCCTGCGGGAAGATCACACAACTTACTTGGTTACTGACTTTTTAGAAGGTAAAGTAGATTTTATTATTGGCTTGGAAGATATAAACTTTGCCCAGAAGCATATAATTACATCCCTACACCTGCTGCAAGATAGAAATATATATTTCCTTGTGTCGCGGAAATTGCTGCTGCAATGCGGATTTCCGGAAAGCAGGATAGACGCTGCCCTTATAAATGGGGTAAAACTTACAGAGATTCATGAAATCCCTATTATCCTCATGCTTAATAAATCCAATATCCATGCAAAAATTGCCCAGGAATATCTTAAGATAAATAAAAAACCCAAGATTGTTATTGAGTCTAGTAATGTTTACCCACTGCTTCCTTTATACAGTGCAGGAAACGCAGGGGGATTTGTATCCCAGACAGTTTTGCGGTATGTGACAGAGCAGTATGCTCATTTGTTGGATGATGTTTTGGCCTTTCCTGTGCGGGATATTGATATAAATTGCGATATTGCCCTTATGTATTTTTCCAACAAGCCTGTTTCTGTCTATTTTGAGGATTTTATAAAGACTACCCAGGGGGTGTTTGCGGGGTATGATTTGGATAATCCGGTGTAGGGGGAGTGGTTTATCCCCCCTACACCAGTTCTTTTAAATGAACCAAGCTGTTTAGGAATATTATCCGCTTTGTTTTGGCATTTATATCTATCTGCCAGTGGTGCACACCAGTATCCCCGCTATAAATACTTACATCTGAAACCATTGGCAAGCCCATAAAGCTTTGGAATAACCGTGATATCATCCCCCCGTGAGAGACAATTACAATCTTAGACCCAGGGGGATTTTCATTTATAATCTTGGAAAATATTGCTTCTGCCCTTGCCCTAAACTCTATATCACTTTCTTGTTCATACATGGCCGTATGGGGGAATTTTACCATGGGTGCCGGGTATAGCTTGTTTGCTTCCTCCCTGCTTAGCCCAGCAATGAGGCCATTGTTCCATTCCATCAAGGCATCTTCAAATTGTATGGAGATGCTTGTGTGGGCAGATAATTTTTCTGCTGTTTGCCTTGCCCGCTTTAGGGTGCTTGCATATATTTTTTCTATTTTCATATAGTTACTTACCCACTTGGCCATTTGGGCGGCTTGGTTTTGGCCGTGTTTTGTAAGGGCAAAGTCTGCCCGGCCTTCGTTTACATTAAGTATGTCGGCTTCTGATTGGCCATGTCTTATTATTAGTAAGTCCATATAATCCTCCTTGTTTTATGCGTATACAAAAAGCCCGTAATCATAAAATTACGGGCTTCTCTACAGGCACCAGCCAGATTCGAACTGGCGAATAAAGGTTTTGCAAACCTCTGCCTTACCACTTGGCCATGGCGCCACCAGGCACATGCACTACATATTATATGCGCTACATTATTTACTGTCAATTATCAGGGCTTAACTATTTATACTCCCGGCAATAGGCAGCTTAACCTGCCGTATATCCCCCCGCTTAAACCAGAAGCCAATATCCTGCACAGGCTTATACCCACGTGGAGCTGTAACTTGTAAAATGCTTTGGTCGTTGGGGTTGCCAAGAACTATACCGCCTTGGGCGTCTTTTAGGATCTTTGTTAAGTTGTCAAATCCCCGCATTCTTGATGGCAGTGTTGTAATAATAAAATTAATACCAAGCTCCATAGCCTTTGGTATAAGAGTTTCCATTTCCCGGGTTTTTGGCCCGGCATATTCTATAAAGGTATCGCCATCGTCTATTAATACCAGCACCAAGGGCTGTGATACAATAAACTCCCGCTGGCGCATCCCTGACGATGCTTGCAGTTGTTGGCGCTGTTCTACTTCACTTTCCAGCTTTTCATAAAAATTGTTAAACTGGCTTCCGGCACCCATGTAGGTAATGCCGGCTTGCCCTTCCAGCCCATGCAAATCCCCTGCTTTGGAATCTGAAACATATATGCTCATGCCTTCAAGCTGCATGGCAATCAGCTTTAATATATTTGTCTTTCCGGTTGAAGGGCTGCCTACAACCATCTGGCAGGGGATGCTTAAATCGAAATACATAGGATCTGTGCTTTCTATATCAAAGCCCAGCACCAGCTGTCTTTCATTGGTTTTTAGGAATGGTATTAAATCATCATAGGTTACCACATCGGGCACAATGCGTATGCCCGCAGCCTTAGATGCTGAGTTGTTGGTAGTTATTTCAGAGATTATCCGGCTTATTTCTTTTGTGTATTCTACATCGTTGTCATAGGGGGCTGGCAGGTAGCACTGTGCTATGTGCACATCCTGCATCTTTACCAAGGCCCGGCCCCGTATGTCAGGCAGTGTATACGCACTTCGGCCTGTTACTGCTGTTATGTCTGATGAGTCAAACATATATTGGGCTATTTTATTCTTAAAATTATTTATCACAGAGTAGCGTACGGCGTTGTAGCGTGATGCTGTAATGGTTGTATAAATACCAAGCCCTGTACCGTCACGGGTTAGCTTGATTAAAAACTCCTCCAATTCATTGCCCACTTCCTTGATTACATCATAGTTGTCAATGATGATTAAAATGGCGGGGAGTTTTTCTTTGGCTACTTCGTTGTACATTTTGAAATTGATGGCACTTACAGCAGCAAATAGTGATTTGCGTTTTTTAAGCTCTTCAGTCAGCAGCTTAACCAGCTTGTCCAACTTTTCTTCATCGTCAAAGGTTAGGTAATCCGCGGTATAGGGCAGCTCCCTAAGTTGTGCAAGTGCCGAGTTGCCATAATCCAAAACAAAGTAATTAAGCAGCTTTGGGGAGTTGTTGGAGGCCAGTGTAAGGGCGATATTCATCACCAAAGTTGACTTGCCAAAGCCAGAAGCGCTAAACACCGCAAAGTTGCCGTCTTCCATAAAATGATGAAAATACTCCATTTGGGCTTGCTGCTCTGGTATATCCACCATGCCTACTGCTACCGACAGATTGTGGGAGTTAATAAGCCCTACATCCACATCCCTTGAGATGTGACTTGTTACCAGCTTATCCCCAAGGGGTGGCAGCCATGGTTTTTCTACTGTTATGGCTTCCAGCCCACTATAAATTTCTTGTATATGATTTACTATTACGTCCAGCTGGGTCAGTTTTGAATCTTCGCTGGCATCTACTTCGCTTAAGTCATCGTTAAGAAGCTCTCCTTGGCCTAGTTTATTGATTGCGTAAACCCGGCTGTCAAAGCCGCGTTTCACAACTTCTTCACTAAAAGGCGCGCCGCTGTATGCGGATTGGAAAAGCTCGTAAATTTCATTATTGCCCACTTGCAAATATGCCCTGCCTGGCTGGGTTATTCTTGCCGCGTCTGGGGTTTTTAGTATTTCGTTGCTGTCCGCTTCGTTGGCTACTTTAAGGGCCAGTTTAAACTTGGAGTTACTCCAGATTTGGTCGTCTACTACGCCGGTGGGCTTTTGGGTTGCCAGAATAAGATGTACGCCAAGGCTGCGGCCTATACGGGCAGCACTTACCAGTTCTGTCATAAAATCCGGCTGTTCTTTTTTAAGCTCGGCAAACTCGTCTGAAATTATGAAAAGGTGGGGCATTGGCTGGGCATTTGGGGCGTCCCCTGATTTAAGCAGCTTTGAATACTGATTAATATTGTTTACACCAAAATCACCAAAAACCCGCTGACGGCGGGCTAGCTCACTTTTAATAGAGGCCAGGGCCCGCATACTTTCGCTGCCGTCTAGGTTTGTGATTGTCCCAAGAAGGTGGGGCAGGTTAGCGAAAAGGTTGGCCATACCACCGCCCTTATAGTCAATCAGCAGAAAGCCTACTTCATGGGGGTGAAAGTTGACCCCAAGGGATAGGATATAAGATTGAACTATTTCCGATTTTCCAGAGCCTGTGGTACCGGCCACAAGGCCATGGGGCCCGTGGGCTTTTTCATGCAAGTTAAGGGATATTATATCGTCTGTACCCCGCAGACCCAGGGGTACTGCCAGAGATTTGTGGCTGGCGTTTTGCTCCCACTGGCGCAGGATTGGAATGTCTTCTGGGCGTTTTGCGTTATAGAGTTCAAAAAAGGTTACACTTTCCGGGATTTGGGTAGATACTCCTTGGCTGTGGCGGATGGGGGCCAGTTTTCGTGAAATATTTTCTAGGGCATGTTCTTCTAATGGTTTGTACAGGGTTACTGGGCGGTTAATCAGTACCCCTTCGTTCATGAGCAAGTGCCCCCTGTCACCACCGTCCAGCATAAATACTGTGCGGATGTTCTCAGGTAGATTTGCCTGTATATGGGTTGTGTATATCATGCTAAACCCCAGTGTTGTGTCAGGGGTTTGGAGGTATTCCATTATGCTGTGGTTAATAATTAGCTTTGGGTTGTCTATTATGAAAATATAATGAGGCATAAAGCGGCTGTCTTTCTTTTCTTCATCCTGCTTCTGCTTCCGCATTTTTAGCATTTGGGCGACATTGCCCAACACTTGATCCCGCTGATTTTCCGCAGACACAAGTCCTGTGATATTTATATTTTTTATACGGCAATGGGGATACCATCGCACCCATTCAAATTTTTGCCAATACTCCTCTTCAACAAGGAGTATAATCTCTATGTCCAAATAGCTTTGGAAGAAGCACAGCTGGGTCATGATGGCGGCTAGCTGGCGGTGGATGTATGCCTTTTCGCCAACAAGGCCAAGGTGGGCGTGTTTTAGGTCAATCACGGTGGGCATGTTATCAAGGTTTTGGTAAGAATCCACCAGTGCGCGCATTTCTGTAACCAGGGCGTCCTTGTTTGTTTCCCCGGTATTGCCTGCTGGTGATTGAAGTTTATAGCTTATAGGGATGGTGGAATACCCCATGGAAAGGGTGAGGAAATCGCTGTCGTTGGTAGCCCGCTCGTACAGGCGGCTGGAGTAGGATTTAATCTCCCTTTCAATTTCTTGAAGGGATAGGTTGTGATATAGCAGCGAATCCTTTTGTGCCTCATGCAGTTCGTGTATTTTTTTACGTCTTGTCAGCAGATAATTATCATAATTAATTAGCCGTTCTTTTTCTTTTTCCTTGCGGGTTTTGGAGTCCCCTATAAATGTGGTTATGGAAAACACCATACTTACAGACATCATACCAGCGCTTGCCAGCATAAATAAACCGCGCCCCATAAGTATGCCAACGGTTATTGTTACGGCAATCATTGCAAGGGGCGGTAATATTGTTTTTATAAGCTCGCCCTTCTTTTTTTCGCCTTTTTCCTTTGGGGCTGTTATTTCTACAGTTTCGGTAGGCTCCCGCTTGATTATGCGGGGGGAGCGCTTGTAGATTGGGAATTCTTCGTATTTTTCCGGGGTGTGGGTGGATATGTTTAGATTTGATATATAGTTGTCCCCTGTGCAAGAAATATAGCTTTCATGGACGATTATTTTTGTGGAACCAGCCCATATGCTGTCACCTGCCTGTAGCAGGTGATTGCCGGTGGGTATTTTTTTACCGTTTAAATAAAGATTATTGGAGTCAAACACATCCATGGATTGGGGTAGGATGGCAAAGTCAGCCACCGTGTCTGACAATGAGACATTGGTGCTAGGTGACGGACCTATGCGTATGGGGGTTGTGCCAATGGTAGAAAAGTGCTGCTCAGCAGCAGTATGAAGCAGGGCTTGCTGGTTTTCGTTTAATATAAAAATTTGGTTGGGTGTTGGTTGTACTTGATTTGTAAATGGCTGGTCGGGGTTTAGCCCTTTTAGGGAGTTTGTGTCCAGTGGTAGTTGTGATGGTAGGGCGTTGATGGAAAATTCGTGACAGTGTTTATTGCCGAATATTATTAGTGATGGCATGCTTTATGTGCCCCCTGTGTTTGGCATTATGCTGTTTTTCCTA
>Ga0131853_10017577_pt1 | contig 13020 bp, 8 predicted proteins | sample TergutLab28metaG_FD_92764 | JGI IMG/M metagenome (GOLD analysis project Ga0131853, IMG submission 92764) | Labiotermes labralis P1 segment gut microbial communities from Petit-Saut dam, French Guiana - Lab288 P1 (version 2) (version 2) | ecosystem: Host-associated > Arthropoda: Insects >...
AGAGAGAGAGAGAGAGAGAGAGAGAGCAGTGTCGTACTGAAAGGCAATGTCATTCGCTAGGATTTTGGTTGCGTCTTTGGAAGATGCATGAAACACAAGTTGTACGGCTTTGTTGGTTAGATGGAAATAGAGTCTGTCCTACTGGCACTTTTCCACCACAAACGGAGTACGAACTGACCTGGAATCGTGTGTTAACAGTATATTCCAGACCTTATAAGGGGCAGAAAGCTTAAAATCGGCCAGCAGTTGGAGACTTGGGATTTAGAAGCGTCGTTGAATTGGTTTAATATCTGCAGTCATGCATGAATGACGTAGATATTACGGAACAGTGTCCGCTGTGGTGTGTGTGTGTGACTGTTCAATGCATATGAGTTGAATGTCCGAGGTATCTGTCCGGTGGAAACGGTTTCGTCTGGCGCACAGAATCGTTGAAATGTTGTTCAGTGACCCTGATATTCCAAGCATAGTTCTAGCCGAGACACAGACGTTTTTCATCTTGTATGTCGTTTATGAAGCATATCTGGAGTTGGGAAGAATGTAATGAATGTCGTGGCAGAAACCAAAGAGACCGGATAGCTTGATTAAAAGGAATATTCCGTAAATTAATAGTAGTAAGTTGAGGGATTGAAGAAGGGACCCGTTCTTGTGGTTACGATCTGAAGATGTGCGAAATATATTGTTGGGTTTTCCAGAAACAAGGGAGTTGAGAATTGAATTTATATGTCAGAGTGGCCAGAAACGAATAAGGAATTAACGTGTTGAGCAAGAGTATCTTGCACAAATAACTAAAACAATAAATTATTCAAAGGTTTAGATACAACTATTTAAGCGTCATGTTGCATTAGTCAGTGAATTTCACCGCGTATTTCAGATAATTACAACTAGTTTGGAACTTTTCTCCGTTAACTTTTTAGTATGGCCGTTAAAACTGTTTTTGTTCACACTAAAATGTAAATGAAAATGAAGTTAAATTTCAGTTGGAACACCGGGGTTTAGGTGTGTATGTCGTCTGTCCCCCCCCCCCTTCCCCGGCCTGTACTATTATCAGAGTTGTTCTAGCGGTCTGGGCTTCATGTCACATTTGTCATGAAAATTCGTCTCGATTTAACTGATACAAGTTCAGTAGTCGAATATAAGGAACTGTGTTCTTTGTATAAACTTTTTCAGTGTCCTGCTGATTTACGGATTTGGTTGATATATTGACGTTGTAATCTATTCTAATCCCAGACAAATTTTCTGTGCAGTTCTTGCAGCAAAATTGTGGGATAATATTTTAAAAACACTGCCACTTTTTTCATTACCCTGAAATATGGCATTCGAATTTAAATAATACGAGCAGTTGATACAATAGCATAACATATTCCTGACACTTCATGTCTATGTTATGTCATGTAGAGGTTACAGACATAAATTTTACTACTCTGTGCTCATATTCAAAGAATTGTATGTTAATAATTTTAGACCACTTACTTGTTTCAGTGTGATGATACCAGATGCTGTATAATAGAGTTTTGATCTCCTGATGATAAGCACATTAGTGCTCGAAACATGTAGAGGCATTGGATGTATGTTTGTCCGTACATCGTAGTATAAGCGCAGAGAATAAAACCAACTAGATGCTACTGAATGCTTAATTGCACTTATAATCTGCTCAACATGTTTCGGGCACTTATATGCCCATCATCAGGAGCTCGAGACTATACTTGTGTTATTGTCGCATATGGTGTGTAATGCCTTGGTTGTTGGTGATCGGCGGTGGGGTGCAGGGCAGCAGGCTATGCATCCAGGATGAGGGAAGTTGTTCGCACAATTTCCCTCATCCCGGACGCATAGCCTGCTGCCCCGCACCTGACCGCCGACCACCAGCAACCAAGGCGTTACACGCTATATGTAGCAACAACACACGTATAGTCTCGACCTCCTGATGATGGGCATATAAGTGCCCGAAACATGTTGAGCAGATTATAAATACAATAAAAGTATTCAGTAGCATCTAGTTGGTTTTCTTCTCTGCGCTTATGTAGAGGAATAAAATAAACTTATTATAAAACAAGAATTTGTGCTTTAAGTTGTTTAATTACACTGAGATGCACGGTCAGCAAAACATCAGACCTCACGTGTGTGTTCCATTAATGTCAATTTAAGTGTAACCACTATTGAGGCTCTAAGTGTACAAATTTGTTGAAACCTCGTACGTGTAAAAATCGACATACCTTATTTCTCGCCTTATAAGACGCATTCTGTCGGTTGAAAAATCCTTACAAATGCCTTGCTAATTATAGGACCAGTGTTATCAATTACAGCATCTTGTGAAGCGAGAGGTTTGTTGTTATTTTCTGTTTTGACGCAGGTGCTCTGCGTCATGTTGTACTCGCACTTTGGATTTATGCTGCATGCTTCAGTCTAGGACACCTTTATTAAATATTAAGTAACCCACGTATGATGTCACACTGTACCTCAGAGTGAAAGATGTAGTATTAAGTACCTTGTTTAAGTTTAATGTGCTGTAATGCTTGTAGTATAAACATTACCGGTCGATACTGGTGTCCGTGCCGTATAAGGAGTAGATCTACTGCAGCTCCCCGACGGGGATCGCGGGTTCCAATCGCGCTGCAGGCGCGTATGCTTGTATCTTATGTTTGTTGTACACGTAGCGATCTCTGCGACGGGCTGATCACTAGTCCAGAGGAGTCCTACCGGGCGTGTGTGTGTGTGTGTGTGTGTTTGTGACTAATTGTGACATAAAACCGCAACAATTTGTCGACATGAGACCGAGTTGGGCTGTTGCGCCACATACAATAAATAATTGTCAGTGTATAGGCCCTGTGCAGCAGACAGACAGCGTCAGCAGATAGAACCCAACGTTAAAGTGAGCATTCATTTGTACATTTTCCTTCGTAGGTCAAGTTTAAGCGGAAGTGTCGCAATGTCCTCTTGTCACAGTTCTCTCTCTATTTAAGCGTAACAGTCATTTTTGAATCCTGCAGTTGTTGTCCACAGTTTTATGCAGTACGCTTTCTAACATCTGTAGTGTATGAACCGCAATTGTATGTGAATCAACGACTTTGGCGTAACTTGCTGATTGCCCACTTACGGTCAAGACAACTGTGTTAAATTGAACACTCTAGATTTCCGGGTGCAGGATTTTGTTGAGGTTCTTTGACGGTCCGGTTTCACACGTGAATTTATTATCGCTGTTAGCCCTCGTACATACAACATCGTTCTTCAAGTACGTCCGGTGTTTGGGTTATCATTAACATACATTACCAAATGTATGACTGTTTATGGGTTTACAGTTTCACTTAGTACATTTTAAAAGAAACAAACAAAAATCCGGTTGATTTGAAAATGTGTTATAGGCGTGCTTAGTTTATTTAATTCCTTTTAACAACTTCAAAAATTCAACACAGGCCTAATATGAATTTAGTCGTGATGCACATGTGAATAATCAGTATTGAATTTGGGCACATTCGCAGCGACGAACAGTTTAAAAAATTCACTTGTTAGGTTGGCCATGCATGTCGTATTGAAAAACTCGTGTACAGCTGAACTAACTTTCACTAAGTTTCATTTTATGAAGCTATGGCACAATCTGTGGGTTCGTTTGAGCTGTGAACAAAATCTGGCAATACTACGGAATGTGTGACGTTATTTGTTTGTATTTTTACGCACGTCTGGCACGCAGCTCGCTAAATGTTTGTTGTAGCGAAAAATACTTCAATAACAATTCGTAGGGAATTGATCTTGGTTTAAGTTTATATCGGAGGTCCTTACTTGTCCGACCTGTCTGCCTCATACAGTTTATAATAAATGGGCACGAGTTAGCATTCACGAACTGAGGTAGGAGCAATAGCGACGACACTTTTGTACGTGCCTTATGCCTATATTGCCTAACTTGTTATTACTCGATGCATCGTAACTGTTAAAAAAAAACTTTGTAAATTGACACCATATATTTGTACAACTTGTGTCAATTCGTCGATTTTATCGAACGATGTCAATTTACGTCATTCACTCTACGAAGAGTTCCCGATATGTCGGTACCAGCGTAAAAGCCCAGAAAACCGAAGATATCGATAATCAAGTTCTTAAAAATTTGTATACCATGAAGTCTGTTGCTGCAGGGTTTCTAACCCCAAGATAGCCGGAGTAGCTTAGTTCATGTAGGGACAAGCCTACTGGCCGGACCATCGAACGATTCGGTTCCTGGCAGGAACGAAAAATTCTTGTTTAATATCAGACATCTTGTCCGGCCCTCGAGTTAAAGCGACCGGAGCGTGAAACTGAACGCTTACTTCCATATAGTTCAGAATTGCGGAGGTGCACCAGCATTCACGCCCAAATACCTTCAAGGCGTGTACAAGGACAGCTTTAACCTTTTACCTCTTGTGACCGAAGTTGTTTAATTCGTGACCAATTTTAGTACACGCTTATATTTGTGTTAGCTACGTAACTTGTGTAAAGTAATTCCGAAGGCTAAATTTCGTAATATTATTTCTTGCAAAGTTTACATTAGATCAAAGTGGGGAGGTGCAGCTCTCCGAGTGTCGTTAAAAGTAAGAAGAGGTGATTCACTTGACGTGTTTGCTGTGAGCTTCGAGTACTTGCGGGCTGTTCTTTATAGGGGCAGAGATAGCGAGATGGATAAAGAGAGAGAGAGAGAGAGATCTAACTTCCAAACTCGATTAGCTTCGGTGCTCAGCACAAACACAGCGCCAAGGCAGTTACATACTCGAGAGTTGATTGCTAATTGCAAACTGATATTGAGTGTAATCACATGTTAAGGAATGTAAGTTATATTAAAAGAAATCTAAGGTTTTTGTGAAGAAGTCTTCCGAAACACATACTATTGGCTTTAATATCTACGTAATGTAATACTATATAGTGTACGTCAGCACAATCACTTTATTATATAAGGTAATGCAATGCTACATGTTTCGACTATAACCTAGTCATCCTCAGGCCAATATTAACAATTGTGCTACCAGATGCTACGTGATTCTGTGACTGGCAGGGCTTGTAGTACGCATATAACAAGCGTGAAATGCGTATAAAATTTTAGTTGGAGGAGTCGTGGTGGATTGGAAAATATGATAATGAGTCACACAGGAATGAAATGTGACAGAATAATTGAAGTGGTTCCTGTTGGGTAATAGTGAAGACGGCTTCCGAAACGTCGTGTTTTTTTTAAATTAGACGATGGACAGAATAAAAGAAGTGATTCTGTCAGTAAATGAAGGATTTGCTTCCAAGAAGTTCGACTCGGAATTTCTTGACGAAATTTATGATCATGAGCATCTCAAAACGCAATTGCATGAAGGCAGTTTATATACCAAACCTTGCCCTTGAGCTCATTCTTACTGCGTGTCGGTATAAGGTGCCAATTGTTGGTGTTATACATCTAAACACACACTACAGTGTACCACTGTATTCTGCGTCGCATGATGCGAGATTCACACTAAATGACCGAAGCAGCACATGCGTCGGTCAGTTGTGGCCGTTCTTATACAGCCCTTTTGGTGTTTTCTTCCTTCCACCAATAACCTTGATAATGATGCTTCGGACCAAGAAATTTCACTTTGTAATTTAAATGCCGGCGATCCCGGCGATTGCATTTGCATTCGGAGTTTAATGCCGGCGCTCAATGTTTTAAGGTTTCTTTATGCAACTTCTGTGGCAATGATATGCAGAAAAAATTTCGCTTGCTTCCACATAGAGACACAAGTGTTAATACATCTTAGTACCGTTTGTTTCCCAAAAATTTACTTCTAGAGCAGTGCATGCAATATACAGCTGGAACGTCAAAGAGGCGTGGGAAATAATATAACAAAATAAAAGTTTTCCAAATATAGATCAAGCACGTATTTATATATATATATATAAACTTGCACTGTAATCGCTCTCTGCGGTTTGAAGGTTATGTTCCAAGTTGGCGTATGTTAACAGTTCACTTGTTTCATTACGTAAGCAACTGCATTATAGGGGAATAAAAGTTGCTGATAACATATTGTGACATGGAGTTGTAGCATAACACATACATACATACATACATACATACATACACTTACGCACGTAAGTACGTACGTATGTATGTATGTACGAATGTACGTGCGTACGTACACACGTGTGTAGACACGTGCGTACGTACACACGTGTGTAGACACGTGTGCACATATATACGCATATGTGTTATCCTCCATTCACAAGCCCGCCACTTTTGTATGCATAATGTTTGCTGAGGAATTTCCAAATACGTACACGAAACTTTAATTAAACCGTCTATTGTAGTCTGGTGTTTCGGAACTGAACTGAACTCTGAGCATAGTTCAATACAGACGACCTTCCAGTACCCTCATATGTCCTATTCCACACCTCCTTTTCTTAATTACTTTTTTGTGTTCGTATTTATTTCTTGAGCTCTTAGTTGTTCGGTGTTTTCTTATATAGTGTTTATCTTCCTATGAAATATTATTTTCTTCCTTCTTCTTTATTTGGTATTCTATCCGCCGCTGTGTGATTTACTTACTCCATCTTTCCTTTCATCTCTTTTTCTTTATTGTTTCCCTTCTCCCCTTCCTCTGTTCATTCCTTTCCTGTCACAAATAAAAATAATACCCCTCCTGTCTTTCATGTCTCTTCTTTCATCAATTCCTACAGCAATATTCGTCGTCTGTCTCTTGCCTAAACTAAAGGCAGCAACAGACACTGACTGCCTGCTGAGGGCGCACCTTCTCTGCTGTCATCATGGCTTTGTGTTCCGCAGTAGTTAGATCCATTGAAACACTGCACCAGAAAATTTAATTTCAAGTGCGTTGACATTTGGTTCTGGCCCCCCCCCCAGACGCCACAGCCCAAGTCTTTTGTTTGCAACTAACATCTGTTCGTTTTATGGGCGGAGCTTCGCTTATGTGCGACACAATAAGACACGTCTTCTTGCTCACTTTAATAGTACAGTGCAAACTGTATGTGCCACTTGTTGGAACGTTAAACAACACGGCATTTCGCCCGCAGATAAATTTTCTTAATGTCGATACCGTCTGATTCTTTCGGCAGTAAGAACCGAGCTTAAAACATCATTTATCAGTACTTTTCCTACAAAGGTTTAAAGGGGATTTTTTTTTATATTGTTTAAAGGGGAATTAAGATTTGCGTCGCATAACGACGGCGATACGCTCTGAGAAATGCGTCGTTGGGAGATTTCGTCGTTGTGCGAATGTCATAGAGTGTACTTACACAAACCTAGATAGTATAGCCTACTACACACCTAATATAAATATATAGCCTATTGCTCCCAGACTACAAACCTGTACAGCATGTTACTGTACTGAATACTGTAGACAATTGTAACACAATGGTAAGTACTGTAATATTATATTATAATGTCATAATCTTATGGGACCACTGTCGTATATGAGGTCCTTCGTTGACCGAAACGTCGTTATGCGGCACATAACTGTATTCTGTATTGATATTATAACTGTGTGTTACCAGTAGCCAAAAATTCACTCGCCGAATGATTCGGTTGTGTTAGGTCTTGTGAATTCGCCGATTCGAAGTTCTGGCCTTTGTGTTCGCTTCCACTCGAACCCTCAGATGACAGCATACAACAGACCACGACCGCGACCATCCGTTCTTCACTAGTGTAATATTCCTAATCACTTGTAACATTCGTCGCAACGTAAGCCATGCGCTTGATAAAATCCCTTAAACGAACAAATACATAAATAAATCCATCAATAAATTAGGCCTCGCGTTACGTTATTGGTAACACAGTGAAGGACTGAAGTTAGTATTCGTCGGAAATCGTAAGGTTATTTGTGAAAGTGGCACAACCTGCATTTTTGCAGACACAAACCTCTTATTGAAAATATTAATTTATTACTGCAAATGGAAAGGTTTTCCCTATATTCCATGTGTGGTCGAGTGTACGAATATTACAAACATGTGGTTTCAGGTATGAGCATTTTTTCACGTATTCAGTTTTCCTGTTTTGTACTGCACATTATAAAGGTATTCTATTCCGTATAAAGTTGTGGAACTTATCCTTTTTGTTACTCAAGTATGTACCAAATGCTATAAAGTTTAGTAACCCTACTTGGAAGGAATTTCTATAGTAAAAGCAGCCAGATGCATCATTGTCTCAATTTTTTTTTTTTATTTGGAGTAACACACTACAGGTGTCGGACGGTCTTTCCGTCCATCATAAGGAGTTCAAGACTGTACATACAGTAACAGGCATACGTCAAACAGATACTGCCGTCTGCTTGCTAGCAAGCTACTATCTGTTTCACAAATGCCTGTTAATGTATGTACAGTCTTGAACTCCTTATGATGGACGGAAAGACCTCCGAAACATGTAGAGTGTTACTCCAAATACAATAAATTTGAGACATTGTTGCGTCTGGTTGGTTTTACTGTAGAAATATATTACGATGCACGGCCCTGTAAACGTCAATTTCGTCCAAGGAATGCTTCCTGTTCACGTGTTTGCATGAATTTCAGATTAAACGATAAATACTTGGTTAAATTTTGTTAGGTGTTTGGTCTTTATAATGGACACACATTATGTTTTCTCTGAGGTACGGACTGAACGTTTACATAATTTAATTCGACATTCACCAATTAGCCTGCCTTTCGACGTTACACAGGCTAAGGTATTGACAGTGACGTAAAATTAAGCGTTAAAAATGAATAATTACGTTTTATTTCTATGCATGGGTCACTCTGTGCACGACCGGAGCGTATGAAGAATGACGTGTTGGTTTGGCCTGAGGATTTATGTGGAAAAGGGAAGCTTCTAAAATTTAAACATTTCGTCAGTCAGCTACTCCGATTTCATATCCTACTTCCCCACGAGGTTTGTTCAAAATCATGACCTGATTCACCGTTCCAAGGAAGCATCGCGCTTATCCAAGGAAAGCTTTATAATCGATTGATCATGATCAAACACTTAACAGTGCCTGGACTCCTAAAGTATTCCAAGAAAGGAATGTGGTTATGAAGACAACTGTATACATTTAAGTGCTTTTTCTCACATATTTTCTGCTGACGACGAGAACCTTTGATACTCCACCCACAGCTGTCCTACCCGTACAGCCACAAGAGGAGGAATACTCTTCATCCGAGAGAATTAGTTCAACTCTGAAGTGGACAAATCTTCTCTCTGAGTTGGCAGTACTAAGTAGGGACGTTAAGGGAGTTTTGTCCCAATCCTCTAGTTCACAGGCTACCTAACGGCGCAACAGCAACAGGCATTCTGTTCAGAGAGCTGGATCGTTCTTTATCTTTCAACACAGTGGTTTCAACACGATGGCAACGCAAGCGTATGCCTGTGCGAAGTGTAGAGAATAAATATGTAATGGATTGTTGTTGATTGATTTGTTTGTAGAAATGGTGACCGGATTTAAATTAATTTTGTGAAGAAGATCTACACGAAATTTATATTGGGCCACATTTACCTTGGACTTCACTGTTCTGATATTAACCTCTGCATGTGAAACATTTATTTTATTTGTCTCTAAATCCACTCTTCCCACAAAGAGAGGTAAAAATATTAGCCGCGTAGCCATTATTAAACTCTCCATCCAGGCGTACAGGAATACTTGAAACAAGGCTCTGGCGATGTAACTTCGACTTCAGATGGAGTTGAACCGCGAGCTCACGTTCCGGCCGTTTGCCATGGAGAAAGAGCCACACATAACTTTCCTACATGAAGTTTGTTTGACCCCAGGGTCTGTCCAATTGTGTTGGCAATGAAGAGAATTCCTGTATGTGCTTGGAATAGAATTTGAGGTTAAGTTCGCTAGAGACGCCAGACGGGCTCTAAGACCCACCCAGCATCCTATGCAGTGGACACGGGGACTATTTATCTTGGGACTAAAGTGTTCGTGGCCCGAAGCTATCCACTTATCTCAATCAAGTGCCGATCTTAAGAATGCGTGGCGCTGTACGCCCGCCTATTTCTTTGCCTTCGTGGAATGGCACTTAACTGAGTGCAAGATACCTTGATCATTCCTGTACCTTTTCACCTTGAGCTCTCATAAATTTTGACTTTCATTTTTACGTTATATGTGTTCAGGAATATCAGTGACTGTAGTGACTCTAGACGGACGCTGGGAGGATTTAATAAAAATCAGAAGTAATTTAATTACGAGAAATGAGGTACAAGGAAACATAAGGAATTGACAGGCCACTCCGTGAAATCGTGCTGAAGGTAATGGTTCAGAAAGGGGTGAATACTGTGTTGAAGATACGGGTTCAGGAGGGGGTGAGTGTTATGTCTTGAAGATAAGGTTTCAGGGGGGTCTGAATGATGTGCTGAAGATATGGGTTCAGGAGAGGTTGAGTGATGTTCTGAGTTGAAGGTGGTGGTGAGGGTGAGTGTTGTACTGAAGATAAGCGTTCAAGTTGTGGGTGAGTGTGCTGTGCGTAATGTTAGGAGCTGAAAGTACGCTTAAAAGCTTTATCCCTCGGCCACGGTTTGCTATTTGTGCAGAGATTAATGGCTTTTTTCTCGAGTGTCAGACTTACACACTGAACTTGCTGGCTGCATACGAACCAAGCCAGTTTGCTTTGCACAGTCCGACGTCAGCAATCAAGGATTTTCCTGTGTCCGAGTTTGGAAGTCCGGAATTCCAAAGTCGGCTGAAAAAAGTGGATATGTCAGTGACGTTTATTAATTGTTTCCTTTATTTCTTCACGCCAGTTTGTAAGATAGTAACTTAAAATAGGCCGCATACAGTTCCATCCACATCCGTACCTGTTTACAGCCAACAAACATTATATCCAAACAATTTGCCGCTATAAAATTATTCATTTGAAACAGTGTCGTTAAATACCACAAGACAACGTCAGCCATTCATTTAGGAGACGCTGTACAGCGACGTATTCTGCTGTCCGTGTGCTTTATTCAGAACCACTACATGAGCACTTGTTTGGGAGTCGAGATTAAATTCAAAGCATTTTGAACTTTGGTAACAGATTAAAGTGAACAAGCAGGTTTACGCCCCGGCCACTTTACACTAAAGAAAGATACTCAGTTACCCATTCTGTAGAAGGCTCTTTCGGACTGAGATCCGGCCTAGAAACTCTACAGAACAAAAGAATGCCTACCCCTTTCGATTACCCTTTTCCCAATATTTGGAACAAGTCACTGCACTGACTGAGCTATCCCACCGTAATGTATGTAAACCCAATAAAGAAACGATTTAAATTATTTTCAACAGATAAATTGGGAGCCAATATGGAAGTTAAAAAAATTCCCAATACAGCAGCTGGATAAAAAGGGATTTACTTTGTAGACTGGGATATTCTAAACATTCGTTATTCCCATCGGTGTTCTGTAAAGGGTAAACTCACCTGTAACCCCTTCAGATGGATTACCCCAAGTATATTTACTCTGAAGACCCTCCACCCACCCGCCACGCATACCTTATTTACTCTGTGCAAATAAATCTCATTGGTGCTGTTTCCGTGATTGAATAGTGAATTCAAAAGCTGTTCTAAGTACATTTCACTTTGAAACTGTTTGATCAGTCAGAACTCCTGCTTCTAAATGCCTATAAAAAGCATGGGCACCCAGCTGGGTATAAAACTGATTAGAATTTTGAATGCGTTTTCTTGGATTCCGGAACATAAGGTTGTTATAAGCTGTTATCACCAGACATCAAAGCCGAAAATCAGTTCTGGAAGCCTTGCCTTTTACAAAAGATCCCATTTATTCCTTTGTGAATATGATTGCCTATTCAGAAATCGATATTGCTGGTACAGGCTATTCGACAAAATATTCAAGTGCAAAGAAAGGAGTTCAGAGCATAAAACAAAGCGTAGATTCTGATTTCTAAGTCCTATATCTATACTGCAATGCATTTCGTATAGTGCAGCTCTTCTACAATCTCTCTAAAGACACTTCTGTAGTATCTGTGTATCGAGGCTGAGTCTACATACATGATTTGTCACAGGCTGTAGCAAGTTTCAAGGAAGGTGAAATGTACCGTGGAATGCGAATGTGTAGTGAGTCAGGGTACACTGCATAAAACTGACTTTTAAGTGAAGAATAAAAACCAACTAGATGCCACTTATTATTTTATTGTACTTCTTATAGGCTCAACATATTTCAAGCATTACTATGCCCATCATCAGGAGCTCGCGATTATGATGTTGATTACCACATTGGTTGTTTCGTTCTTGGTTTGCTGTAGGTTGGAGTTTAGGTGCGGTTAGGCTAGAGTAGTGTCCGGGCTGCAGGCTATATAGCCTGCAGCCCGGACACTACTCAACATACATCAAGCCAAGAACGAAACTACCAATGTGGTAATTAACATCATAGTCACGAGCTCCTGATGATGGGCATAGTAGTGCCCGAAACATGTTGAGCCTATAAGAAGTACAATAAAATATCAAGTGGCAACTAGTTGGTTTTTATGCTTCAGTTATCACAATGATGCAAGGTCCAACAAAAATCGATTGACTTTTAAGATTTCAAAGTCAACCTGCTGTGAATTTAAGATTAATACACTGAAGGATGCGAGGTCGTTTAGGTACGCAGGTGAGTTCCACAGATTCATCGGAAACTGTTGCCTTCCGATGCACACAGTAAATGTTGAAGTTCCACATTAAACTTTGGACATCAGTGTGTCACATCACTACACACTGAAGTATACCATTTTCTATTCTGACGTTTAATTCTCATTCTGATAAATGCAAGGACACCAGGGAAATAAGCTACATTGTAGCTTATTTTGAACCGTAGCTGCGCATGACTTAGTGGATATATCGAGCAGGCGGTCAGCATGGAATTTAAATCATGACGTCACAGTCAAATTCGTAACTACGTTGGATTAGTGTCCATCATTTGTAGCGCAATAATCTGCGTGTACTGCACATGTAATGATACCTGTACTGTGATTGTGACTTATTTCAAAATGTGTAAAGTTTATTATTTTACTTATTGTTACTGTCATGGTTATGACTGACATTATTGTAATGTGCCATACACAATAATAATAATAATAATAATAA
>Ga0131853_10017578_pt1 | contig 13020 bp, 9 predicted proteins | sample TergutLab28metaG_FD_92764 | JGI IMG/M metagenome (GOLD analysis project Ga0131853, IMG submission 92764) | Labiotermes labralis P1 segment gut microbial communities from Petit-Saut dam, French Guiana - Lab288 P1 (version 2) (version 2) | ecosystem: Host-associated > Arthropoda: Insects >...
ACGGGTTGGACGGTACCTGCATCAAGTGCCGGTAGGGACAAGATTTTTCGCACCCGTCCAGAGCGGCCATGGGGCCCACAGTGGCTATCGTGTCTCTTACCCGGGAGTAAAGCGGTTAGAGCGTGACGCTGGCCACCAACCCGCATCTAGCGTCGAGGTTAAAGAAAGAGTATAGTTATACATCTACTCCCCCTTTAAACCTTCATGGCCTGTTATGGGGTGAATTTTACCCGTACAGTTTCAAAAATCCGGTACGAAATATTCACTGTAATTGTAATTATATCTTTTGCTAAAGTTTCAGCACACAGACAGAGACACTTTCCGGTAACATTGCAATCCAGTGTTAATAAAAATCCAACCAGATGCAACTGTATGCAGATATTTATTTACTGCAAAGTCACTCTACGTGTTTCGGATGTCACAGCACCCATCATCAGGAGTACTAAAAACTGCAACCGCAACCTCCGGTACGGGTCATAATACTGGTACAGCTACTTTCCACCAACGTGGCCCGACAGGTTTCTTCCTTTAACACTACTGAAAACTGAGAGATGTGCGTAATCAGACTTACGCAAACACAACTCTGTAATCTTATATATGTATTCCCTTACATGATGTATATTACATACGGTAGAAGGATCATCAAATGAAGTGATGATAATAATAATACTAGTAATAATAATTCGACTTTGTTCTTCTCAGTTTCAAAATAGCTTCTATCGCATATAAATGTATTACTTAAACTGTAAATTATATTATAAACGAAGGGCTAAGGTAAGCACAGAAATAATGAGATAAAAGTAAGAAAACCCCATAAAAACTCAGACTTTCGTAACAGCTATCTTACAGATGCGAGTTATAGCTCAGTGTGCAGGCAACTCGACCGTTCTCTTGACTAAGTAGACGGCTGAATGTTGAAAATGCTCTTTTATGGCCTGCTCTTTACTTTACAACATGAAAGCTTGCTGTATCTGCTGAAGCCTCTCCACTTTTTGTGTGCTAAGAAGGAAAAAAGACGTGAATGAATAAAAATGGCTTCTGGGTCACTGTAGCGTATTATACCAATGCTCCAGCAAGTCGAGATTGCAATAGAGAAAACGCACAGAAGATATGAGGCAGTAGGAAATGATGCAAACCAAATTCGCCTGCCTCGAAACGATTGAGTGCATATATTACATAGACAAAAATCAAGTGCCAGAAGAATTTCAAAAGCCTCTTTATCCTCAAAACACATCATATTCACAGCAGACGGCCACAAAACTTACATTGAACCACACAAAACAAGGTCACGTTGCTTCCCGTGACTCCTAGTTTCATACCTAATTATGGCACCCAATTCTTCCTAAATGGTCTCTTGCGTTCATATTTTCAGGCTAAATTTTTGTGCGTACAATATTCTTTTGGAGCCTCATCCAGCTTAATTGGATCGCTATAAAAGTGCATCACGAAGAGTACAGGTACAAAACTAAATTACGTGACTATCTAAACACTAATTTAATATTTGCCTTTTTGTTTCTCTTGGCGTGACAGCCCCCCCAGTCGGTCAGGGCCTCCCCTTTCACTAGGTTTAATCGATAACACACAACGACGCACCACAGTCGGTAGGACTCCTCTGGGCGAGTGATCAGCTCGTCGCAGAGACCTCTGCCTGACAACACACAACACTCACAGACAGACAACCATGCCCCCGGTGAGATTCGAACCCACAATTTCAGCAGTCGAGCGGCCGCAGATCTACGCCTTAGACCGCGCGGCCACTGGGACCGGCTAACATTTGCCTTTAGTCTAAGGAAACAGGAGAATTTAAAGAGAGTAAGTTGTAGTGATGTCAGAACTATCTACGAAAGGTCATTAAAGGGCAAGAAAGACATTCATAGACACAGCCTCGTTCTTTATCTCTAGAGACACCGTACTGTGAAACGATGAAACAAATCTTAGTAATTGACCAACTTAATGCACAAATTCTTGTTTTATAATAAGTTTATTATATCCCTCTGCATGTTTCGAGCACTGTTTTGCTCATCATCAGTGGGTCAAATTGTATTATACAGCATCTGGTATCGTCACACTGTGTAGGTGACCGTCCGGAGCACCGGACGGCCACGTACAAAGAGCAAACCAGACATCTAAAACGACAAAAGCACAATAAAATTGCATGATATCAAAATCTGAAATGAACGCACATGTTATTGCACTCAAAAAATCAATGACAGTTTCATTGATATGGCTGTGTAGGTGGCCGTCCGGTGCACACCGAACGGCCACCTACACAGTGTGACGATACCAGATGCTGTATAATACAATTTGACCTCCTGGTGATGAGCAAAACAGTGCTCGAAACATATAGAGGAATATAATACTTATTATAAAACAAGAATTTGTGCATTAAGTTGGTTAATTACTAAGATTATACTGAGATGCACGGAAAGCAAAACATAAAAAAGATGAAAAAATACAGTGACAAAAAATACTGGGTCAGAATAGCACAAGACAAGTGTTAGAAATGTAACTTATTTAATATATGTCTTAATTAATTGAATCAGCAAGTAAAGAAACACTTTCTTTTGGTTTTAAACACCCCGTGCCCCCAGTGGACCACTGAATCCGTAGGAATCTACGTTTTGGACTCTGAATGACACATCAACACATTCCGAGACCTGTCGAATGGAAATGTTTAGATAAATCTGCGATGAGCGAGAAACCAACTCGGTTACTGTAAATATACAAGAAGGAATTAGAGACAGCCATAAACACTTATAAAACGGGAAGAAGGGGAAGAAGAGTCTTAAAATACAACAGGGGAGAGAAACTTCAACGCTTTTCCTCTTCCCTTCTTACAAGGTGACACCGACTGTGTTAAGAAGAAAATGACAGATGTTATCAACAACTGAAAATCAATAATCGCACAGTAACAATAATCATCTATGCTTATACGTGTTCGATCCGACTATTTTATCAACTGTGAATTGCTCACATACGTTCTTCGAAAGAAGAATGTGCGAGTATGTGAAGTGCAAAGTAAGAACGTCCAAGTTAAACTGGCAGCAATTTTCACTTCTTTCTTTTGTGTCGCAGGGTAGAATTCTCATCAGTTTTTCATTCCACAGACAGCAAAAGTGTGGATTGGAAACTGAAAAAGTGGACCCATATTTACAGGTACATTGTTTGCGATTCTAGTTGCCAGTGGCAAACTATGTCATATGTACACTGTATAACCTACAGGCACCATATTCCGAATTATCTGTCTCTTACCTGGTTAAATATACATCATACTGAAAACACTGTACACAGAACTCACAGATGTCGTTGAGATCTACAATCAGTGCCATCGATGAGAAATTTCTGAGAAAACTGAAATGGTCGTTTAACCGCCTACATTCAAACACAACGCAGATCAATAACAGACAGTAAAGCTTATCCTGTCCACGTCATGAAAGCACATAGGGGGAGCGGACATATTAACTCCACCCAATAATTCTGCACGAATTCCCAAAACAAACAACACAGCTAAACTAAAAACTAAACTCCGTGGCCTTAGTCCGCACGCGAACTATACCAACACAGCTACTTTTTGAAACTAGCGTAGAAAATGTGCAGCGAAATCGTTTCGTAGGGTGGTGCCGAATGTACACGTAGATACAGTAATAACGGACAGCAGCCGTCCCCGGCGGTCCCGTTCCGCCATGTGAGCTCAATGAGACATCCATAACTGCATGTTTATTGAAAGGTTGCTGAATCCTGAGATTATGTGCGGTTTTGGGAGCGTCACAAACTGCACTCATTTCCTTTGTGAACCGACTTCTAAATCTGATATTAGGCATTTCACAGCTAAATATAACTGGAAAGGCAATTGGGCGTTCTATTTTCCTGTATCTATCTCTATTTTTTTTGGTGTTCGAGGTGGATAAACAAAGAGCAAATATAAATTTGACATTCAGAGGACCGTGCATCGTGATATATTCTAATAATAAATCCAAAGAGATACACTATTTCTCAACTTTATTTTGGTAATAAACTGTACATGGCTCGAACAGATTTACTGTCCATCATCAGGAGTCTTGATACTGTATTCACAGGAATTGGTATTTGTCATACTGGCTATGTTGACTGTCTGATAGCGAGGTTGGGATTATCAGACAGTCAATATAACTTACTTACTCCATGGTGCAGAGTCCTTCTTGAGAAACTAACTGGTTTGAAGCTAGTCAAGAAATTCCCCGCATTTCACGGAACCCAAAGGTGCATTACCGCACTCACAAGTGCCCGCCTACTATCTCTCTATCCTGGGCCAGCCCAATGCAGTCCATATACCCACATCCCACCTCCTGGAGATCCATTCCAATATTATCCACCCATCTACGCCTAGGTCCCCCCAGTGGTCTTTTTCCCTCCGGTTACCCCACCAAGACTCTATACACCCCTCTCCTCACCCATACGCGCCACATGCCCAGCCCATCTCATTCTTCTCGATTCATTCAATATAACTAGTATGGCAAATACCTTTTGCTGTGAATACAGTATCAAGGCTCCTGATGATGGACAGTAAGTTTGTTCGAGACATGTAGAGTTCATTACCAAAATAAAGTTGAGAAATAGTGCATCTTGTTGGCTTTATTATAAGAATAAGAAAAAAGAACAAAAATAAACCTTCCGAATATAAATTATGGTTTGGCAAACTGCTGAAATGGCATGCGGCTCACTATCTTAATATGTACAAAATCTTTAATCATCGGAGCCGAAATATTTCGCAGGCAGAGCAATGGTATCATGTCTCGCTAACATTGCTGCAGACCGTAATGGGATACGAAATGGACATTATCACTAAACGTTACTTCGCCTCTGTTTAGACCCAAACAGCGTCCCACATCAATGTCTTCGTTTTGGAACAGCGTGTAGATTTTCGGAAGGGGAACAGAGATGCTTCCATTACCACAGTTTTCCAAGTACTGCCAATAAATAGCTCGATCTTGTGGAATAATTTCATTACATGCTAAATCGAAAGAACTCATATGCAGTTCACCTTGCCATGCACTTGCTGTTCGGGTGGAAGCACAGCCCAGCCATGAAGCTCGTAAAACAGCGCATGTATAATTAATTCCGGAATGTCGCATTTCCCAAAACGGCCGAAGTATTTTCGCAATATCTCGGCCAACGACGAATGTCAGATCTGTCGCAACCCTAATCAACCCTTATTTTAAAAATCTGACGTGATAAAAAAAAGCACGAATGTTAAGATTCATATTTATATATGACGTAAAGTTAAACACTTTTACTTGCGGAATAAGTTAAACACCTTATTTCCTCTTCGGTTTTTTTTAGGATCAAAATGCAAAATTATGACATCAACAATGATGGTATTTAGACATTTCTCTTTGTTCGCAGTTCGCAGTCCACCTTCAACTGAACAATGATTTTATTTCATTAACAAATTTCTTTGGCTGCGAAAGATTTTCTCTCCCCTTCACCTACGCGCAGAGCGGATTCCCTCGCATAACATGTAAAGGAGACGCAAGAGGTCAAGCGAGAGCAAAGCATTACAGAAAGGTAGATTGTTCCCTTCATAATGACGAAGCAGTTCTTTAAAAAGTTGGCTCTTATATACCGAATATAGGAGCAGCACATGCATCCGAACCGTGGGTAAATTCCACCAGGCTGCACGGTCTCACGCCCCAAAAACGGCACTCTCCACCGTCACACCTGTTTGGCGCTACATCACGTATAATCTACGAAGAAATGCTAAACGAATCACTCAAAGGCCGTGCAAAATCAACAAGTCGGAAGAGATAAGTCCCATGCAGCCTTAAAGCTGCCGGCTACTTGAAGCGCAGTGAAGTGGTCAGCTTTTCCTCATAAAGCGCTTACGATACATGTCCGACAGGCTTAGCGTTTTAAATTCTAAATGGGTGGGGTGGGGGGAGGAAAGGCGCCTTGCGAATGGGGATAGGTCGGTAGGTATAGTGACGGGCCTACAGATGACCGATGTCACAGATTCAATTTCGGGAGGGAAAGAATTTTTCTTTTCACCGAGAAGTCCAGACCTGTTCTTGGCCCCACAGAGCCACATATCGACTGGGCACCAGCAGCTTGGTATCCAAAGTTAAAGCGGCAATAGCGTGAAGCTAACCAGTTACCAAGTTCTAGTGCTAAGGTTAACCTTTCAAAGCCTACTGGTTACGTGATGCACCACCAGTTTAACATTCAACAACTGTACGCTCTGCCCACACTGTATTTATGTGTTCTGTATTTATCTGAGAACAAACAGCGACTTGTGCCACTTACATCATAAACTGATTGGTTTTTATAACCGAGATGAATGGTGTTTACTGTGCGATACGGACTGGGTCTTTAAATAAAGCAGTTTGCTCTTCGTCTTTAAAAGGTTAAGAAATGCGTGGAGGTATACTCCGTATCCGGGGTGGGATCCTAAACCATACGTAATTTAAAGGTATCCAGGGCCATGCCTCAGGTACGAGAGGAGCACAGGATACACGTTGCTCAGGTTGTGCCGCAGCTCTAGGGGTTACTTGCTAGTTTCTCAGCAAAACGGTAAGCTTTCGCTGTCGTAACAGTAAAGCTGGAATTTGTGGTGAGCAACGTAACACAGGCACAATGTTCAGCAAGCACGCCGGCTTGTCCTTGTCAACTGTCACTCCACCGGCACACGATCAACACGTGTGTTAAATACCACAATGCCACAGTGACAGTCACAATCCACAACGAAGGGGAAAACAATACATAATTTTACAACCATACAAAATAACAGTAAACTTACATTTATTCTCCTTTTAATAATTGTATATTTTTAGATGCAAGACGCAAAGTTAAGAGTATTATGCTAACAGACTTTTCCCGAAAAAAGTAAGGAATTACTCCCGGATGTGGAGGCGTATTGAGTTTATGTGGTGTGGCCGATACAATTTCCACCGAAGAGAAAGTCTCGTTATTTACTGCTTACCTAAAAGTTTCCAAATGACACACGATAACTGCAATTTTCTCTCACAAGTCTCCTTTAATTCCACTGATTACTTCAAATTCTTTTCTTGTCGTCATCAGATATTTCTTCTACTCGCTAACAACACTCCCCTTACGTGTCATCTTTCCGCAGTACACGGTTTATCTTTCTTTCCAGTGCAACGACGCCAAGTCTGAAGCTTGCTTGCCGTTATTTGTTAAGCAAGATGAGGCTCTTTTAACACGTAATTTACTAATCTTGCGCTGTATGAAAATGGGATTTAATGACAAGAAATTATGATATAATTTACCGAAGTACTGCTAGTTTTAAATTGTTTTCCTGTAATTCACCGAACTATTTTCTTCAGGAAATCAAATTTCTGCAGGTTGTATTCTTTATTTTGGGTAAACCCCCGGCGTATAAATAGTATGTGCCGACGTTTCGGAACACTCTGTTCCATTTTCATAGGTGGTGCAAGCAGGAAGAAATCAAGAAAAATTTCTACAGATTTTCGAAACTTGGCGCTTCAACTGTCTAGCGACCTACCGATAGAGCTTTTTAAAACTGGAAGTTTTTTCTGACATTATAGTTAGGTTGATACAAAAAATATCATCTCCTCCTCTTCCTCCTCCTCCTTTTTTTCTGTCTTCTTCTTCACAAAGAAGTTTTTAAAAAACTGGGTAGCAGTGTGACGCCAGTAACAATTCTGACTTTGACGTACTGTACACATGTTGCATGGGCAGGAAATGATACACCTCGGACCTCCACGTAGTCACAATATACATTTAACAACTTGTCCCGCCGCGGCTTAGGGTTTGCACCGCAGTGCAAAACAGCAGGAGGGTGTACCCTGCCCCACGTCGGCGTCTGTTATGAATCGCCTGAACGAACAAGGCAATAGGTGGACCTGGTTACGCAGCTTTCCGTCCTTAAGACAGAAATTTGCAGAGACTGTTTTCTCTGTCAACGCTCGCAGAGGCGCGGAATAATTGAGACGGACTCTTTGCTTAATAAAGACCAACAAGATGCATTTTTGTCTCTTAATTTATTCGAATAATCTATTCTCTACCTGTTTCGAGTACAGCAACTATTCATCATTAGCAGGCAGTTACTGTATATGCAACATGGTATTTAACAAGCATCTGCATTGACTAGCTGCTAACACGGCTAGAGTGGACCTGCACTTTGTTGGTCTTTATTCAGCAAGTATATCAAGATGCACTGTCCAGAAAATGTGAAATGAGAAAGACTGTGTGGTCTCTGTGAGGCATAACCTGAACCTGAAGAAACAGATGAGCAAACATAATACAAAAGACAGCAAAACCAGATGGAAGCACTTCAATAGAAGAAACGAACGCTTGCTTTGTTCTAACAATAAAGAAATTATCCATGAAAGATACCGTGGAGTAGTGCGTGAATATTATGACATTTCGCCACAACCGGGCGAGTGGCCGGTACTGTTAATAATACTACCGCATAAACTCGCAATTTCACTGCCATAGTGAGAACAGGCTCTACTGCTAGACACCTGTCCCTATTCATAAGAAGGCACTAAAACGCTGAAATTAGAGACGGTACATTCCGGTGCCTTAAGTGCATTTCTTCAAAGATGAAGGCATTCTCTTCGCTTTATGTGAGAGGTTCAGACGCCGAGTTACATAATTCCACTTAATCGCGAATAATTCTTCTATTTCTTGACAGACTAAAGCACCCCCTACCCCCACCCCTTTACGTTGAGTATGTATGACGCCACGTTACAGAAATCCACCTAATCGCGGTTACTTCGACAGGCAGATCACTTCAAAGGCTCTGATTTCCACAATATTTCTGTACCTCACAGTCGCCATCATGAATGTTGTAAACAACCATCAAATGTTTTGGATAAAATAATGCAATATCCGAAGTAAGGTGTCTTAAGGCAATGTTATGTGCATTGTTAGTGACCTCACATGCAGTTCTCAGGCGAGGCACAGAAAGAAAGATGAACACAAATTGGAGTGTACAAATAACAATCCTGATCTATTTAAGCGCTCCTAGTTACGAGTAAGAATCGCCTATCTCAATCATAGATTAAGAAAGGACTGACTTGAGTTTCCTTCTGACGAAAGGCTAAAACGTGGGGTAGGATGTTCAAATCCTCTAGGCGCTACGCTGTCAGTATCAACGAATAATTTACGCAAGACACAAATATCTTACGTTCCTCATTGAAATCTACAGCTGAACCGCTTGTCAAACATTCTTCAAGCAAACGAAATCCCTTGAAGCCATCCATAGCTGATGTAATTCAAAGCGGTCGGTTGCAGAGATGGAAATTCCTTGGGCAAACCAAAATTTCCCCTTCAATTAAAATCCCCACACAAAATGGTAAAAGTGTCTTATTCTTGTCGTGTTTTCAAATCTCGCATACATTTTCTGCTAGGTTTCGAGTTCGGTGGAAAAGAGCAGATCTCCAAACCTAAAAGCAGATTCCAAACAATGATGGGCGAAACGATCTATTTTGTCTAAGTAAAGTTAATTTTCCTTGCAAACGGACATCAACAAAAATTGTTTGCAGCAACACAGAGTGAAGTGCACAGAGCCGAATATATTCTGATAATTTGAACTCACTCTATGTTGTTCATTACGCTGAAATACCGATTGCTGTAGTTTGCTTGACGACATTTTCAGTGCATTTCCCTGACGTCAGTCTTACCTTGACCCAGAGCATCAGGGTTCCAGAACCCACGTCTGACTTAAAACGATCATTCCCCAAAAAATCCAAGACAAAGGCGACATCAGCCCGATCCACGCCGAAGCAGCGCAATCTTCGGTGCCTACACGGTGACCGTAGCTGTAGGCAGGTACAGTGACTCCATAACGTACAGCAGAATACCGGAACTCTGAAACAGTTTCCCTAGAACACCATCGGTTACTACGAATATTACTGTATTTTTGGATGCCACGTAGTGCAGTCTGGGTGAAAGGTTCCATATTTCGGAAAAGCGTGATATCTTCTTCCTTAGAACAGAAAAACTATACACATCATAGTAAGATGAATCGATAAAAAATCATCTACACCGAAGATGGACGCTACGTTTCATCTAAATGTTGTTAAATTTCTACCAAACATGGTGTCACAAAGCAAGAGGAAATAACGTAAGCCAAACACGATATTCTTCTTGGACACTGCTTCGCCTTTCAAAATAATACAATATATTTATTTACTGCAATTGGGTTGTTGCCCGGTGTATCTTCAGTAAGAGAGAATTTACAGGCCACTTATCAAAGACATCATTCTCCTACAGACTGACATAATTCCATGCTTGTTTAGATAGACATAGAACATAGAACAAGGATGCTAAGAAGGAAAATGGCTGGCATTCCCATTAACGGCACTATTTAAAATCCCCCATTCCAAGCATACAAAACGTTACCTCCGATTTCAAATACGGCCGTTCACCCACACACACTATTTAACACTTCCAGTTCAAGCTAATGGAGGTTGTTCTTATGACAATGTTACATTTTTACGCAGGATACTAGACCTGCAGAGTCTGCCGCCTCCCCAAATCGCTTTTCTCATAAACTGACTTTTATGTGTCTGTTAATGGGTTGTAAGACATACAGTTTGACCAACCTCAGTTAGTCAGCGAAACATTTCTTTGGTTAAGTCAGAAAGTCAGAAGCTATTAAGAAACGACGCTATCAACTGCTTAGATTACACAGCGTCGAAGATACATGACAGTACATATGCAGCAATGGTGTCATAGTAATGAACGTGGACAAAAGCAGTACTCGGAGAGAAAATTCTCCACGTACCAATATGTGTCAAACACATCCCACACTGATTGCTCTTGTTAAGGATCAAGTCCCCATCGATTCAGGCAGTATCATATAGAAAGAGGTACTGGGATTTCGAAGACGTAATTCCTCCGTCTTCAGGGTCTAGAAGTTCCAGCAAAATGTTACAAACTATAATGGAGGCAGCACGACCCAGCAGTTTACTTTCGACAAGGCGCGACGTTCCAAAATACTTTACCTTCAACAACATCGATGTTAAGAACTCCCCATCTGACTTGTCAAATTCTTTATTATACAGCAGCCACAAATAAATTCCATCCTCCAAAACAAAACTGTAAGAATAAAAGGAGCGATCAAGATAAGGCAACGCATAGTGTTCACAATCACAGTACACATCCCGTTGGACATTCGAGGATGGACAGTGAAATAATATTACAGAAAGTCCTATTAACGAACAGGCTGTTATTATGTGGACTATATATTTACCTGACTTGGACAGTTGTGGTTACCTTTGAAGAAGGTAGTAAAAAGTTGGGTTCCATACAGTGTTTGGAAATACTCGAATAGTTGAAGGAATATCAGTTTCTAACGGATCGCGGCGGCCCATGAACTTGGTTATATATGAACACTGTAAATGTGAATCTAAAATTAACGTGGCAGTATTCCAAAAATATTCCAAACGCATAAAGAATTCAGAGTTTAGATAAGAATTAGCTGATGGTGACCAGGAATATATTTACTACATAATATGGATCCTCCCCCCGACCCAAAAAGTCTTACTCTCTCTCTCTCTCTCTCTTGCTCACACTCACACTCACACTCACACACACACACACACACACACACACACACACACACACACACAAATCCACGGCAGTGACTCGAATTGGACCAGAAATCTCGGCAGTTATGTAGTCTTAAGATTTTGTTGCTTGTAAAAAATAAGAATAGTAATAACTAACTGATAAAGGAAACTGTAAGAGCCTCCATTTAATTCTTCAATTTCTTACGATTACAGAAGCAAATTCTATTAAAAATGCACTCAAGTGTATTGTTCCCAGAAACAGCATCCTTTTCCAAACACAGGGCGGTGTCATTAGCAGACTGCTGACAGAAATGTTACCAAACACAACGGCTTATCTGCCAAGTTCCATTGTAATCCACGTCACATGCGACTATTGCTAATGAACTATTAGAAACTGGAACAGCTTAATGTCCCCTATTGTTTCCAGTCACCCTACTAACTTTGCACAATACACTGCCAAGGATCGTGCAGCCCTTTCATAATCATTTTGAATAGAATCCTATATCTACAGACCATTAGTCACATAACTGTTTGCTTTCTGAAAAACATTAATGAGATCTTATATTTATTCTTACTAAACAATGAAAAGGCACGACCGTCCGTGAGTTAGAAACAAAAGTATTTATCTCCACAGAAGTCATATATTTTACTGCCTTCTGGGGTGAGGCGCCGAGTAGCCTTGAACGAAGAAAAAACTGCTGCTTCAAACTTCGAGTTAGAAAAGTAGACTGGACTATTGCCTTCTCGCCTGTCCTTAACAAGGACGCTGTAGGTTCCCTCGAAACGTCCTAACACTCTGGCATATTACACGGCGTCATACCCCGACAGACAGTAATGTATTAATAAAAGAATCCCGTTTTGCTTCTAAAATTAAATGATATAGGTCATACAGTCAACGAAATAATTTTTTTTCCTGTGTGCATGGGTCAGCATAAGCATAACATGCCCGCCAGATTGACAGTAGAAAATTTAAGAAACTGGTCGGATAACAAACTGAAACAATGTCCCTCAAGGCCAAACTAACGAATGCAATAAGAAGACAAAAATAATAAAATAACATGCAGAAAATTATGTTTATTGGACCGTGCATCATCTTGATAGTTGAATAACGAGAGACCAACTTGATGTCACTTGCATTATTATTTCATTATTTAATGCTCAACATCTTTCGGATGTTAATACATCCATCCTCAGGAGCTTGCGACTTATTTGTTGAGTTATTTCATGGGTTGTATTGTTCTGGTTCGATGTGTGTTGGTGTTGCGTTGTGTTTTGGCTGGGGTGGTGTGGTATCCGTAAGCAGGCTGAAGCACTACCGTAGTAGAGCTTCTACTCTATCAGTAGTGCTTCAGCCTGCATACGGATACCACACCACCCCAGCCAAACCACAACGCAACACCAACACACATCGAACCAGAGCAATACAACCCATGAAATAACTCAACAAATAAGTCGCAAGCTCCTGAGGATGGATGTATTAACA
>Ga0131853_10017579_pt1 | contig 13019 bp, 9 predicted proteins | sample TergutLab28metaG_FD_92764 | JGI IMG/M metagenome (GOLD analysis project Ga0131853, IMG submission 92764) | Labiotermes labralis P1 segment gut microbial communities from Petit-Saut dam, French Guiana - Lab288 P1 (version 2) (version 2) | ecosystem: Host-associated > Arthropoda: Insects >...
ATTGTTAGGTTATACGTACATCGCCTGTCTTGTTTTAGATGCACAGCTTCTCACGATAAATGTCTTACCCTATACATGTGACCTGTTATACTCGTATACAGTATTTTAAGGTACAGCAAGGTGTAGTTCTGGAAGATTGAAACTTGTGGGATGAGGAAGTGGGGAAAGGAACATGCAAAGTGGGCGCAGGGTGTGTGGCTTATACCTGCTTCATAGCACTAGTTGTCAGTGAAAAGTTAGTCCTAAATACATCGACCGTTAGATCTTTTGGAGCTGGCGGAGTCACTGTAATGTAAGTGATAAATGATGCCGGAAGTTGAAAGACGAAGCACTAGACCCCATTCTGTGGAGAAGTCACTTTGGAAGAGACTGTTTACCTGTCGCAACACAGACAATAGAGTGAATGATGACATGATTTTTGCACAGATTTTAGTCGCCGAGTCACATACCCTTGCCATGCGAATACCCATCCCTTGCTACATTCCAACCGTCAATTTACTGTAACTACACTGACTTGCGTCCGCACTATGGTCCTGGGGTTGACGCAGCGTCTAACAGAAATGAGTACCAGAAATATTTCCTGGGGAGTAAAGGCGGCCGGTGCGTAGGGCTGACAACCTTACCACCTTCACGTGCCGATCATCTTGAAATCTGGGAGCCTTTTACACTGTACTTGCCGGTCCCAGTGGCCACTCGTTCTAAGGCGTAGGTATGCGGCCGCTCGCCTACTGGGATTGTGGGTTCGAATCGCATCGGGGACATGGATGTCTGTCTGTTGTGAGTGTTGTGTGTTGTCAGGTAGAGGTCTCTGCGACGGGCTGATCACTCGTCCAGAGGCGTCCTACCGACTATGGCGCGTCGTTGTGTGTGATCTAGAAACCTCGTGAATGAGGAGGCCCTGGCCCACCGGGGATTGTCGCGCCAAAAAACAAACAAACAAACACCGTACTTGGCATGTCTGTGTTGAGTCGTGGAGAACAGGCTGGTGCGGACGTTACCACTGGCGGTTGGCTAGGCGCTGTTCGTCTTCTGGAGGAATGTCAGTGCCTTGAACTGGTTGTTTTGTCACAATCACTTAAAATGTGTTACCGATGATCCTAGTTCGAAACCAGAGCATAGATACGCTCGGCGGAGAGACAGGCAAAATTACACTCGGAAAATTAAGTATAAATTTATGACTTTGAACAAAATGATTTCCATGTAGGTACAAAAATTGGTATTTTGGGAGGGCGCGGACTTCAAGGTTGTTGTTGAGTTTGTGACGGTGTTGTCACGCAGAGGGATTCGGCCTGATCTTACCTAAGGTTTTGACTGTATTTTATATAAATTTTATATACATGGGTCCGTGCATCGTGAATCGAATTTAATAACTGTCCAACAAGATGCGACTTATTCAGTTTATTACATTTCTCTAGGCAGCTGTACATGTTTCGGGTGTTGACTCCCATCATCAGGAGCTTGTATCTACTACCATCCGCTCTCGTTTTTGAGTTGGAACTGATTGTGACTGTATCGCCACTCTTACCCCCTGTAAACAAAAATATCCTCTAAAGCTTTCGGCACACATCAGTCGGACAGCTGTTTATGCTTGGTCAGGGATGTGGTCTGGAAACTAGCCCAAGTGGGTTCGGAGACAATTCTTCGCCGACACTCGTGCGAAAAAATAAAAAGGGACATACGGGACGATAACCAAGAGGTGTATTATGTTGATGAAATTTATAACTGTGTCGGACACAATGTAATTGTGAATATTGTACTTACAAAAATTAAAGTAATAAACCTGATGTGGCCCAACCTTGATAATCTTTTTTTGTCATCTAGTCTGTAGATCACACGTAATGTGTCTTGTGACTACCAAACGTTGTATATATTCCCTGAGTGGAGTTCGTGTTCACGACTACGAGAATTGGCCGGTTATAAATGTTTTATGGAATGACGAGAAAGAAAAGATACACAACGAAACCAGTGATCAAGAATAATGAACTCGAACAGTCACCCCCGTGACGACCATCCGCAGCTCCATGTAATGATCGCTGGCTCAGCGTCATCCCTGTCCTTGTGCTATGGCCACTTCGCCAGGCATACGAGATTTTGAGGTTCCCGTAACGATCATCTGGGCGATGACTTCGTGTAGTGTGTTACATAGGCACAAACGTTTCGGAGAAACCTGCTACCACCGTCTTGAGGTAGAAAAAGCCCCTTGTTTTCCGAACCAGAGTCTGTCCGCCTTGAAGAGTTAGCTTAAGGTTGATACTTCGGCCATACCGCACTTCACGGAAGGAACCGTGGGGTACCTATAGTTGGACATGATTGTTGAATTCCCGCGCCACATGTGACGTCACATTTTAGTTGAGAAATTCTCGATCGAAATGATTTCGCAGAGCTCTTGGGTACAGTGAGTGGCTGGCGTCTTAGGGTTCATTGTGACTTCAAAAGTGTATCTGCGAATTGTTAAAATATTTTGAGAAACCGTAGTTTTGGTCTGGCTGCGGCTGGATGGAGGACATCTTATGAGGGTAAAACTTGTTATTTCTTTTTGACAGATGGGTTAGAAACCGTGCAGGAGATTGGCGTTCTTTTGGGGGGCTTGTGCTGCTGAATAGAGCGCAGATGCCTCATGTACTAACCCTGTTCTATGTTGTGTTGGCCCTTTTACAGTAGAACTCCACTTATCCGGATTAATTGGGACGGCGAGCCAACCGGATGTGCAGAAAATCCGGATTATTGGATTTTTCTTTAAAAATAGACTACACTGGCAGATTGAAGTTCCGCTGTTTATTATTTGTAGTATGTGCCTGTGCCTGAACCTTTCGACCAGGCCTGATCTGAAGTTCTAGAAACCATAACACTGTACTGTACGTTATCCTTTAACCGGCAGTTTCAAGGCAAGTTAGTTTCTTACAGTTCTCGACAAATTTAGCTGAAGAGCCAAGCCGATCCGGATAACCAGCTTCTGGATTAGTGGAGTTCTACTGTATTTTAAAATTCTGCCAAGATTCATTTACATACGCGCCGACGTCTGCCTACAGGCCTCTTTCCTTCCGAATTTTTTGACTAAAATTTTGTATTTGTCATCTCAGTACGTACTGCAAACCCTTCCCTTCTCATTCACCCTGACGTTAACAGCGTAGCGTTTTGCGAACAGAGCAAATTATAAAGCTCCCCACAATGCCGTTTGCAGTATGAGAACGGACGGCCGGCCGCACAATTTGCCTTGGCCTGATTTCTGATGGTTCGGACAACCCCAATTGCCCTATAAACGTTACACCATTACGTTCAGAACGTGTTGATTGGCTACGTTTACAAAGATGAAATTGATGCCATTAGACATATAATGAAACCAACTCTAAGGACCGGGTTTGTGAAGCAGGTAGCCGCCGAAGTGTTAGTCTTGGTCCACACTCCAAAGACAAAACAGAAACAGAACCGACACAAAAGTGGTACTGCTGGCCACACACACGCTTCCGATGAAACGCAGACATTTTCTGGATGTTTCAACGTTCTGTCCTGTCCACATTTGGTGGTGAAGTAAATAAATCAAATGGCTCTTCAAGGAAAATAAACAAGAAGATGGGGGCATATGCATGACTGCGGCTGGCATCAGAAATATAAAGAGCGCAAAATGACGACAGGCTTTTTTGGGCGAGGTCAACATTGAGTAAACGAAAAATATTAACTTACATGCCTCTTCCATACTCCACTTTCGAGTTGTTAAATCCACGTCCTCATCACACTGCGCTGAGACCGGTAGGTAGTGAAAATTTCAAGTAGTGGAAATTGCAACCTTGTTATCTTTATCGACCGGCGACGGGACTCTGTAGAGTGGAAGAAACACAAAGAATTTGCAGGAGAATTTTCATAAATGTTGCAGAGCTGTTGCAGATTTCTAACGAAACACAGAGTTTCTGTTTTTTCCCCCCCATTGTATTGTGGCCTCGGCCTGAAAAATTCCCCGGTTTTTGTGGGGCCCGAAGGTTCATTAGTGATCACCATATCCCTCCAGTACCGGGCCAGATACATCTGATGCACGCCTTATGATGCTGATACGTTTTTAAACGCAACCGCAAAATGATTATAGACACTATTAGCCTCATATCCTTCTGTCCGCAGGGAACAACGCTCTTCCGACCGAACGGATTTTCCTGGCATTTCTGATAAGGGATTTTTACGATACCATCAACACATTCCGACTTTGATTAAACTAGTACAAAAATAAGACATTTTACATGAAGACCTACGTGTGTTTATCATATCTCGCCGTTATTGGTTTGAATGTTCTGTGTGAGGTATGCGCAAAGGCCGAAGAAACTATTGACGATCGACCTTATTCCTTTTCACGAGGTATCGATATTGGTCGAGCGTATGTCTGCCGTAGATATGCGGAGATATACCTGGTGTGGTGTAAGGCTTGAAGAGTCGAGTTTCAAATACTCTCATTTACATTGTTCATCTTGCAATTATGTACGAAATTAAAATCCAGGAACGTTATCAGAACGAATGCACTTTACGTTACATATGCATTGCTTATTTCTTTCATTCTGGCAGACCTCGTAGTTTCCATACGAAGCAAACGTGCTGTTAGAGCAGGACCTACCGAACAGCTAACACATCTCCGGTGTCTCTCGTGCGTTGGGACAAGATGCAGCCAACTGCAGTCTGTGTGTCACGTAGTTAATTACACTAGTCTGACGCTTTAATTCTTCCGAACGGAAGCCACTGTGTTCCTGCAGTGCCTGTGCCGGAAATTGCTGACACTTCTGGAGCCCTTCTTGTGTGCATAATAAACATAAGGTCCTTATGTCGCGTGAATGCAAACACCGGTATTTGTTTTCAGCGAACCAGAACTGTTTAAAACTTTGAATAACAGTGGACCTTTTAAACAGCCGTGGTTGCTGTGTGTGAAACATGCTGTAACATTAAGAAAGACCCCTACATATTTACTGTGCTGGTATTTATGTGTTTATCTTTTGGTTTATGCTGATGATGTTAATATATTGGGTGGAAGCGTACATACTATAAAGAAAAAATCAGAGTCTTTGTTAGTCGCTAGTAAGGAGATTGGTCTAGAAGTGAATTCTGATAAAACTAAGTACATGGTCATGTCTCGAGATCATAATGCAGGATGAAGTCACAATATAAAGATTGATAATGGCTCCTTTGAAATGGTGTAAGAGTTCAGATATTTAGGGACAACCTTAACAAATCAGAATTCTATTCAGGACGAAATTAAGAGCAGATTGAAGTCAGAGAATGCTTGCCATCATCTGGTGCATAATCTTTTGTCATGTAGTTTGTTATCCAAAAAATTTAAAGATTGAGATATACAGAACCATAATTTTGCCTGTTGTGTTGTGTGGGCGTGAAACCTGGTCGCTCACATTGAGGGAGGAACGTAGGCCGAGGGTGTTAGAGAGTAGGGTGCTAAGGAGAATATTTGGGCCTACGAGGGACGAAGTAACAGGAGAATGGAGAAAACTACATAATGAAGAGCTTAATAATCTTGTAACCCTCGCCCAGTATTATTCGGGTAATCAAATCGAGAAGAATGAGATGGACGGGGCATGTAACACGTAAGGGGCACAGTAGATGTGTATACAGGGTTTTGGTGTGGAAACTGAAGGAAAGGACCATTTGGAAGACCCAGGCGTAGATGAGAGGATAATATTAAGCTGGATCTTCAGGAAGTGGGATGTGATCGATGTGGCTCAGGATAGGGACAGGTAGTGGGCACTTTTGAATGCGGTAATGAACTTTTCGTGTGCATAAAATGCGGGGAATTTCTTGACTAGCTGAGAACCGATTAGATTCTCAAGAAGGACTCTGCTCCATGGAGTAAGTAAGGTATTTATGCGTGTCATATTCTGACAATAAACAACGATTATTGCCCGAAACACGGTTAACCAGTTGGTCTTTGTAAGTAACGGAGACCCTGTGTCTACCGTCAGATAGGAAACTGAATTTTTTTATGTAGTGCGAAAAGAAATTGGCTTTCTGGTTTTCTGTACTGTGATTAGTTTTAAAAAGTCGAAAATATCACACAGCACATGTCCCCCTCAAATGGGGTAACACATTTCTCAGCAGTGTTACCACCACTACAATAAAGCACGTTACATTCGCTCGATACACGCGGTTTACAGCATGCTCTTAACCGTCGGCTCCTGTTCTAGTCGAGCTAATACCGATGAACGGAACTCCAGATACATCGGCCTTGTGGCTGTCATTTGGGCGCTAATGTGTTTCCAAGAAAATGCAGCAGTGTGTCAATGACACGTGAAGCGTAACGCTTACGCCACTTACGTATAAGTACAGTTCTCCCACGGTTTGTATGAACATCGCCTAATGAAGATGCCACAGTTTCAGCTGTGGCATGAGATAAATTGGAGAAACTCACGCTATCACTCGAGAATTGTGATTTTCGCAACCGAGAGTTCTCGAAGTACTTCATGACGATCAGTTGGATGCACAGCAATTCTCGCGGCACGCATGTGTACCAGCCCCGATCGTCCTTTGCATCTATTGTATTATTGTACGTGTAACTAGGAGGCATTCATGGTTTGGTAATTTGATACCTAGCGCCGCTCTACAGGGACATTTATTTCGAAAACTGAACGTCTCACTACATTTGTTGTGTAACACTCGCGACTTACCTTATAAGGTGGATCGCGGCATGGAGAGCTGTGCGCTGTTTTTTTTTCTCGTGTGTTATATAGATGAACTTCTCCTAACGCTTTCGGAATTTCTTTTTAAGTCAGCCCAAATCTTTATTGTTTTTCGTTTGTCGCATATTTAAACGTCAACTTCAACGAACGTCGTTTTACCTTCACTTCCCCAAGCGTACCTTTACCACGGTAACGAAAGCGCATAGCCTGGGAGCTGTCAGATCAGAAAATTATCTGTTTTATCCACCACCACCACCACCCCCCCCCCCTCCAGATCCCTGTCCGTAATAAATCTGGTGTGTCTTTACACCCTGCCTTTCAGGCTTCGAATATAAACATTCAAATGTATCTGCTGAAGTAGTCTAATGGCGAAGGGTGAATGTTAGCGTTCCTTAGCTTGTCATGTGTTGCGTCGAACAGGGCTGCTCATACAGAAACTTCTCGACAATGCGCAGCACGAGTTGGTAACTTGCTGTAGTCTACACACCAGTGGCGTAGAGTCTGCTGAGCGTAAAACAAGGGTGTGCTGCCCGTTAACGTTAGGTTAATATTCGTTAGGAATTTTTAAAAATTTACTGACCAAGTTCATTTTACCATTGTCAACAAACTTGGTATTAGTTACTCCTGAACAAAATATTAAATACAGAACTCAATAACATAAATACTGAATAAATAAATAGATAAAAAATAGCTGTCGTGCGAGTTTTTACAATTATTTGCATTTTAGAATAGCAAATTTCATGAAATACACAACTAATTTGTATTTGACATAAGGTAGCAGTGGCTGAATTCAGATGTTTTTCTTAGAGTGGGCCATTATTTTTCAACCCATAGAGATATTCCACGAAATTTCTTTTGTTTAAAAATCGTGAAGCCTCGACAATGAGGACCCCTTGGCCCATTAGGGCTGTCGTGCCATAAAAAAAAATCTTCCGAAACGTGGATGACTAGCTACCATACTGAATACATCCCAGAAGACTGCTGTGAGAACCCCATATCTCGCATGGCAGTATCAGACGCAGTTTGTTTGTAACATCTGCCTGTCGCAGGACATGCATTTCCACCCTGCTGCTCCTGCTGCTTCTTGCACCCCATCTAAACATAGAACTACTTCTTCCTGTGACTTCACGTTTTTTGCCCATTTGACGCAATACGAGCCTGTCTTGTTTGTTCTTTATCTCTGACTCCAAACAGTTCGAATGACATTTTGTTTCCAACTGACGACCGTTTTTGAAGCCCTAAGTAAGGTATACAGATAATACAAACAGAAATACTTTAGTGCCTTATACAATAAAAAGTTTGTTTCATTTACTTTACATTTTAAATAATCTTCACATCATAGCATAACAGCACGTCTAAATAAACCGTCGGCACGTTTGATCAGTCTGCCTTCATTGATCCTTGAAAGTTTCAAGTTGAGTAAAAGATGAGTTTTATCTCGCGACAAAACCCCTGCGTCTCTGTCAAAACCAAACCAGTTGTTTATTGTAATGAAACAGGAAGCATAAATATATGGTGGGTACAAAATGCAGAGTTTTAGAGGCAAAGCGGGTGGTAGTGTACGTAGAGTTCGTCAGTTCACATTGGCGGATTGAAATGGTGTAATCTTTCTAGCGTTTCAGCTGTAGACTCCAGTCTACTCTTAAGAGGGTAAAATTACTGGAATGGTCGAAACTGGCGTATTTTACTGGATGATTCAACGGATGGTAAGTGGCTTATTGCGCAGGTAGATTTAGGTATCATTAACTGGCATAATGTACAGGGTACTTCAAATGATATAATCTTACATCACAGGACATTTCAGATAACAGTAAGTGGCATACTGTACAGGGTCCTTCAAGTGATAGTAAGCAGCGTAGTGCACAGGGCATCTCAGGTAACAGTAAGTGGCATACTGTGCAGGGTGCCTCAAGTGACAGTAAGCAGCGTAGTGCACAGGGCATTTCAGATAACAGTACGTGGCATACTGTACAGGGTCCTTCAAGTGATAGTAAGCAGCGTAGTGCACAGGGCATTTCAGATAACAGTAAGTGGCATACTGTACAGGGTCCTTCAAGTGATAGTAAGCAGCGTAGTGCACAGGGAATTTCAGATAACAGTAAGTGGCATACTGTACAGGGTCCTTCAAGTGACAGTAAGTAGCTTAGTGCACAAGGCATTTCAGATAACAGTCAGTGGCATATTTTACAGGGTGCCTCAAGTGATAGTAAGCAACGTAGTGCACAGGGCATTTCAGATAACAGTAAGTGGCATACTGTACAGGTGCCTCAAGTGATAGTAAGCAGCGTAGTGCACAGGGCATTTCAGATAACAGTAAGTGGCATACTGTACAGGTGCCTCAAGTGATAGTAAGCAGCGTAGTGCACAGGGCATTTCAGATAACAGTAAGTGGCATACTGTACAGGGTCCTTCAAGTGATAGTAAGTAGCTTAGTGCACAGGGCATTTCAGATAACAGTCAGTGGCATATTTAACAGGGTGTCTCAAATGATAGTATTTTACTGCCAGGACATTTCAGGTATCGGACCTATATTGTAATGCGCGGACATCTCCAAGTCTTGCAGCATTTCGTTTTGCCCTCACATGAGAACTGTATGTTATTTCGTTAACTTCGTCCCCTCTCCGAGGCTCACACATGCGGAATCTGAGGACATTAAACTGTTGTCCGCATTAGCTGATAGCCATACAGTCAGTAGACGAGCTATGTCTCTCTACAGCGCTGTTTGCACATGTAACTTACCGTTGTGTGTGTGTGTGTGTGTGAGTGAGAGAGAGAGAGAGAGAGAGAAATATTTTGTTTACCAAGTCAGTTACTGCCAGGTGAAATTACAATCGATACCAGATGTGCTGTCTCGTAGATAGTTAGCTCTCCATATTCGTTACAGTGTCAAACCTCGGCCAGGAGATCAGTGCCGACGCGAGGGAGGAGGGGGTGGAAGCCGGTACAAGTTACCGGTGCCCAGCCGTCCGGAGGGGACCCGGGGCCCGAATATTTTTATATATTTGTTAACTGCAATTGGGTTGACACCCGGTGGCGGTAGTAAAGTGCACATTTACACACAAACAGTACACAGAACAACACAATGAAACAATACCCAGAACGAAACATACATAACAATAAGAATACATAATTTACAAAATTAATTAGAAGCATACAAAACATACAGCCATATATACAGTGGTACAAAAGAGAACCAAAAGAATATGAAAGAAGCAGCAAACTTCATATTTTCTTTAAGTTGCATATGCTTTTGGCTTTCTCGCAGTATCATTATTTGCAGATTGTACCGAACCCTTTAGACCAGTGTTTCTCAACCTTTGTGAGACCGTGGTCCGGTAAATTCTTTTTCATAAGACGAGGGCCCGGTCCTAACAAATTTACTGATAAATACCTTTCATTTTTTAAAGTTTGTACATTAAACTAACATAAGTATTAATAATTAATTATGGCATAATCATAAAGAGTATTAGTTCACTTATGTATACGGCGTGGCATGTTGACAAATATGAAATTACATTTAAATTAGTTATCAGTCACTAGACTAATGAAATCTTGTAGCATATTGTAGGTTCCTCAGGCCAACATCCGGGTCTGAGCTTTTCGACACATTCACGAATATTTTTCTCTTCAGAATATTTCCACTATAAAACATTTATTCATGAAAATTGCTTAGAAAACTAAAATGACAAATTCCAGGAGAACATCTCGCGGCCCGGTAAAATTGATGCCAGGGCCCGGTACCGGGCTGCGGCCCGGCGGTTGAGAAACACTGCCTTAGACCAAGCCCAAGTTACTCTACAAGTGACAGTCAGTCTTTCCGATGTAATGTAAAGATTTTTAGCCGGTCCACCCTTGATGGGGGGGGGGACTTTTTTTCCACCGGAGCCATAATCCCCTCTTGGCTGCCCTCCCGGAGGTGCCTGTTGTGGCTGCAGGTGTTTTTTTTTTTTTCACTTTTTCCAGTGAAATGGCGGAATAGTACTTTAAATTACGCCATGAAAGCCTCCTCCCACATCCTTACAGATTCTACCATCTAAGAGTGGTTTTTAATCTTACGGTAATGATGCCCTCTTGTTACGCGCCAGTCAACATGACTTTTAACGGGACCGTCAGTCAACAGCTACGTAAAAGCGTAATGTAGACTTGCTTTTAAGCGTACTCGGTGTCTTTACTACAGTTTGTGACATGAAGCACTGCGTATCGTCTGAGTGTTCGAGGCGTGTATCGTGTGGTATGTGTCTGTCACTACCGAATTATCGTCGTATCGCCTGTAGCACCCTGTGTTCTGAGAGCGGCCTTCTTACTGTTGGCGTCCAGAAACTTGAAGGGCTCTTCTAGCCGCTCACGCCCCCCCCCCACCCACCCCCCACCCCCTACAGCTGGACAGACATGTAAGGATGTTTCTTCGTGTTTGGCGTCTTCGAACTGAGTGTTTTGCTTATGAAGCATGAAGGCGTGCCGGAAAGCGTGCACAATGTCGGGCATGTTACGCTCACGAGTTTGTAACTCACGGAAACTCCAGCAGAGTGCAGTGAACGAATCGGAACAGCATATTTGCATTTCAAGGGTGATACTTGTAACGCATTCGTCAGGTGGTGAGATATTTTGGGTACGCTTGGCTTTCGGCCACATGCACACTGCGGTAACAGATAAGGAGCGTCTCGTCAGCGGTCTAAATCTGTCAGGTTCCTACTGGCTGGTCGATGTGATCACAAGCGCCGTTTTATAATGTAGACTAGAACCTGGGCGTTGCTTAACTCGCCTGAAGGTCGTCTGTGCTTTCTCGAATACCACATTTATTTCTGGTCACATATATTTTGGACTGAAAATGAGTGATTGTGACCACACTTCTTGCAGTTATTTTCTCCACCACGGACAAATGGACATTTTCGAGCAGTCTTTCAAGAGAATCTGATAGTCGCTTAACGGGTCAAAGAATTCCCCGCAGTGTATGTTTCATTACCACGTTCAAAACAGTCCACCGATGGACCCTGTGCTGAGCGAGTTGTATTAGGTCCACACTTTGACTCCATTTCTTTAAGTTCCGTTTTAATATTCTCCCGTCTTCGCCTGGATCTTCCAAGTGGTCTCTTTCCAGCAGGTTTTCGGATAAAAATTCCTCGTGCATTTCTTTATATCTTCTCAGCATGGTCTCTACCGCTTTTTCCTTGCTCCTTGATTTGCTAATCCTAGCATTATTTGTTGTAGTTTTTCTTTTGGGTAATTCTCCGGCGTCTGAATTTTGTGTGCCGACGTTTCTGAACACTCTGCCTGTTCCATCTTCATGGGCCGTGTCTTGTCCACACGACCTGTGAAGATGGAACAGGCAGAGTGTTCAGAAACGTTGGCACACAAAATTCAGACGCCGGAGAATTACCCTAAAGAAAGAATGCAACATTCACAACACGGCGAAATTTTGAAATCTAGCAATATTTATTGAATGTTACAAATTATGAGGCTCTTCATTATACATTGCTCCACCCTCCTGTCATTTCCTCTTTCTTGGGGCCAGGTATTCATCTCAGCATCCTTTTCTCTAGGGTGCGCTGCCAGGTTCTGTGCTTATGCAAAACAACGAACTGAGTTATAGTTTTGTGTATTATTATCTTAGTTCTTTGAAATCTGTTGTTGTACCAACCCCCTTCTACTCCTAGTCTTCCCACATTATTTTTTCCCTTCATTTTAGGACTTGGGTACGCTGTGGTGCAGCTGGTTGACGCAATTCGCTGCAAGCCGGAAGGTCGCGGTTTCGATACCCGATGGTGTCCTTGGAATTTTTCACTGACATCCTTCCGGCCGCACTATGACGCTGGGGTCGACTCAGCCTCTAACAGAAATGAGTACCAGTAGTATTTGTTTGGGGGGAAAAGACGGCCGATGCGTAGGGCTGACAACCTTTCTACCGTCATGTGCCGATTGTCTTGAAATCTGGGAGCATCAACCTCCTGGAACCCTCAGGGCCTGTCCAGGCCATATAGAGATTGCTTTACCTTTGCTTACGATATGCAGGTTAAAGAAATGTGCAGAGGTAGAAACAGATGTAAGTATAACCCGGTGCACGCCGTAAAGGCATGTAGTGGAGTGCAGGTACGGCGTAATGAATTCCTACCCACGGCACTGTATCTGAGTGTTCAGGTTCACACCTCGGCCGCCTTTCCCCGGTACCAACTGAGAAGGATACTGGGCGTGTCCAAGAACCAGTGCGCACGTTTTAGAGAAGAGAGAATTTTTTTTCAGGCTTTAGGTTTCTGTGACCGTGCATCGTGAGCAAATTGTGGAGTGAGAGAGAAAACCAACAAGATGCAACAGTTAGATGTTTATTTTTAACAATTTCTCAACATGTTTCGGGCATCATTATGC
>Ga0131853_10017583_pt1 | contig 13019 bp, 10 predicted proteins | sample TergutLab28metaG_FD_92764 | JGI IMG/M metagenome (GOLD analysis project Ga0131853, IMG submission 92764) | Labiotermes labralis P1 segment gut microbial communities from Petit-Saut dam, French Guiana - Lab288 P1 (version 2) (version 2) | ecosystem: Host-associated > Arthropoda: Insects >...
ACGTGGGAGTAGGATTTGCCGACAGAGCCGCCGTTGTTGTTGCGGTTGGTTTTCTCAGGATTTATGGGTTTTACATATCAGCATCTGTATAACCCCTGATACCATGTCGGCCTTTGACCCCCATTCTCCCAGGTCTAAACAAATTTTAAACCTTGGTTGGGGGGTATCTACAGTAATATCTGCCACACAGTCATCATTTTACCTGGATCAGCCCATTTAAAACAAATTTGACCTCATAAAATTTCTCAAATGACCTCACTTTTTCTGAGTACTTGTATGAAATGTATCCAAGGTTCATAAAAGTGTAACTTTTCCGCCTTGATGTATTTAATGAAATACAATGGAAATACATGAGCAATGCCCCCCTCCCTCCCGCCCTTTTTTCTTTTTTTTTTTAAAGGCAGGGTAACCTCCTGCGAAACTCTCCCATTTACGTATCGGGTTTCTCACGAAAACCAATCTTCTGCTATGTTTTAGTCGCCGGCGTAGGAATCCCGATCGACGATTGTATTTGCAATTCATAATCCGTGGTCATGGTTGATACGTGTTATCGTTGCGCACAGATTTAAAGTTCGCCAAATCCCTCCATCACGTTGCTCGTTCTTTCGCTCCATTCGAAATGGAAAGCAACTTGTGGGTCCTTGCAAACAGTTTTGTAAACCCCACCTTACATTCAGAGTGAGAAACATTACAAAAATAGTGCTGACGATAGTTACACAGTATAACTAGTTAAACCATTACAAATATGTGATTTAACGTAGTAAATCACATATTAATAGCAGTAATACTATAACGTGTATAAATGTTCAGTGTACATCAGATGTTAAAGAGGATAAATACGAATGTAATTTAAACATAGCAGATTGTTTTTGTTGTGGTGTTGGTATCAAAAATATAGCATACTGGGAAATTGGTCTTACGTGTATTGTGCGCCTGGTCGGTCTCTTTGGGTATGGCTGACGTGGTTGCCATTAGGTGAAATATTCGAGTGTGTATAATAATTGCTGTTAAAGATGGTAAGTTAAATTTACAGCAGATTGTCAGAATTAATTCAAGATATGCTATTGAAATATAGGATTTAAAGTAAAAGCAAATACTGTCGTAAGTTACACATTTGTCTACCACGTGTTCGGTGATAACGTGCGGCATTTTCTGCGTTTGCCTAGATTTATGAAGTATATAATAATAATTACTCCATAGGTTTTTTTTTTTAAATTGCCCTTGCAGGTACCCTTGTTAAGGTAGGTGTTAACTACTGAACGGAATGCCTTGAAATTTTGGTGAAGGGTTGGAGCATAAATGTACAAAGCGTCAGTAAAAAAATCTAGCCGAAGTCTGTATACTGACACCACGAGCGATTTCACCCTATCATTGCTGAATACCGTTGTTATAGATTCGGTGTTACTGGTATTGAAGATTTAGACGGCCATTTACACCTTGCGTTTCGTTTAGGCTGTGTACAACCCGTGTTCGCAGACGACATGTTCTTTGTATTTCCGTGAAGATTAAGAGTGCTTGTAGAGTTTAGTAGTATGCAGATTTGCACAACACATTTCAAGCACGTTTGTAAACATTTTCATAGGTAACTATTCTAAAAAGAACACAACACACATGTACCTTAACACTACGGTTAGGCTGTTTTAGATCGGTGCGACCATTTGTAAAGCACACAGCTCACCTATTTACTTGTGAATATTGTCGAAGGTTATTCGTTTTGGAACGTAGTGAATATGATTGTTTGTTGCACTTGCAAAAGTAGTTGTGACTTTTGTATGTACACTAGCGGGTCCCAATTGAGTGCTGCTATTACATTATTTTCGTGAAGAATTAAGGATGTTTGGTATCCTCCGTTGGTAAACTGTCTTATGGTTAAATGGATTGATAACGGTTTTTAGACACAAGAGATAAGGATGTTACATTATGCACTGTAAATGTCCACATCTATGCAATTATCTTTTGCTTGGATGTTCCTGAAATGTGCTATATTACAAGTTGTTAACATGGCATTCTCTTGCATAGTGTGTAAGGGATCTCACGTTAACCAACAGATCATGTTTGGTATGTCAAAACAATAGAAATGGTGCTTTGGCAATTTCTGAACTGTTATTTTGGTTGCAGTCACTATCTACAGCTCGCCCTCTTATTACTGTGTATAGTGACAAGAATGAGGCATCGGGTACAACCATTGCATTGCCAGCAGTCTTCAAGGCCCCAGTTAGGCCTGATATTGTTAATTTTGTGCATGATAACATGGCTAAGAATCATCGTCAGCCATATTGTGTGAGCAAGGATGCAGGTATAGTAAAGTTGTGGAAGTCAGTATAATTGTAATATTGCTTGTGTTGATAAAAATCCCCATAGAGTGGGAATGTTTTTAAGAGGAACATGTGTTAAGTACCAGTGTAAAGCTTGGAGACTGCAGAAACAAAATGCTGTAATAAATAGGCTTTGGTGTCAGTAAGATGCAACAGCATTGTGTTTGCTATTGTCAGTTTTGTGTAGTGTATTCACATTGAAGTTAAACAGAGATTATCTGATTATAAGGTGACAGAATATTAAAGCATCCCCCTTCACAGTTGCAGTTTTCAGGAAATTATGTGTATAGAATATGCTTTGTGTGTGGTTCTAAGGCAACCTGCAATTTTTCAGATAATGAATTAAGAAAAAAAAATTGTATTTAGGTAAATATTGTAATACTCTTCAGTGAATCACATTGCTCTACACAGAAGGAAGGATTCCCTGAGTCTTTGATATGAACATTATGTGAATGCTAATGCAGATAAAATATGTCATTTGCAGAATTGCACAAATTTTCCAAAAATATTGGCACTGCCATGAAATTCTTGGTACCAAAAGGGTGACACGAGGCAAGTTCCTTATTGAGAACCTACAGATCTGGAGTATAAACCATACTGTCATCTGTCGCCCTTTTTTCGGTGTATGTGAACTGAACACACATTTTTTTTTTGTATGTAAAGTAAGAAACATTAGTCATTGTGCTGAAAATATTAGATACCATCATGTGAAATCTAGTCATCCATGCAACCAGGTAGCTGGAATTTTTGTACTGTGTGTATGAGCACTGATAATGTCCACACCTTTGCAATTTTATTTGTTTAGGTGTATCTGTAAGTGCAAAAGTAAGTGGGTGACTAGGCGTTTCCTCCCAGTTACCTTTGACTGGGCGAGGGCAGCGTTACTCCACAGTTATTTTCATGTGCTCTTGCATTTTGAATAACTTTTACACATTGGTAGGGGGTAGCAAATTGCAGCATGAAGTTGTTACTTGACTTTGGTCTTTCAGAACACTGAAAGGGTTAATACATTGATATTGCTTCTGTGATACTGGAATATGGACATGTCAGGATTGGGTAGCGAGGTAATATGTATGGTATGGCAGTGGGGAGAATCATCTAACATCCACTTCCCGTAATTGGGCAGCCAAGGAATGCGTGCGGAATTTTAGTGAGGAACCCTTTGGAAATATATCCAATTTGAAGACTGTGAAGGAGATACCAGGATAACATTAGAATGGGTTGGAGCAAGATATGTTCCCAATGGGACATGTAAGTAACAGGTTGAGGGTTGTGTCCAGTGGTCAAGTGTGGTATAACCAATTCTGAATCTTTCAGTTCTCCTGCAGTATTAGTCTGAAATACACATCAAATAGTTGTGAGATTCAAGAGTTTTTTGTGGTGAATGTTAAGGTGAAAGTAATTGTAGTGTTAATGGTTATTAATTTGTATTCTTGTGTGTATCTGTGGATATGGTGGTCAACTATTTTGATCTTTGCCCATCTGCCTGGGTTCGGTTTTGTTTCCAGTGGTTGGTTGATTTTGAAAATAACTGTGTTGGCTGACAGGTAAGACTTGGAGCTTTACGTGGGATTTTAACTGCAGTGGAAGCCTTGACATTGCTGACATTTTACAGAATTATGGGAAAATTCTTTCATTCTGGCTGGTCTCACACCTGTATATTTGGCCATTGTCTAATCTGTAGACTTGTGTAATGGTTTTATGGTGATATTGAATGAAATAAATGTTTGTTGACATGATGTTACAGTATGGCTGAACAGTAGTTGGTGTTTGTAGGTCATCAGACTAGTGCTGAGTCATGGGGAACTGGACGTGCTGTAGCACGAATTCCCCGCGTACGTGGTGGCGGAACTCATCGTTCAGGCCAGGGAGCTTTCGGAAACATGTGCCGAGGTGGGAGAATGTTTGCCCCCACCAAGCCTTGGCGTCGCTGGCACAGACGCATTAATATAAACCAGAAGCGTTATGCTTTGGTGTCTGCAATTGCTGCAAGCGGTGTTCCTGCTCTTGTGATGTCGAAAGGTAAGGTTGGCAATGATGATAATAGTGGCATGTTTATGTGTGCAGTGCTTGATAAGTGTGAGTGTTGTGTGGTATGTAGATTAGATTTCTGCTCGCTTGTCACTCAGACAACTTATGTTGCTAATCTATGTCAGCTTTCACTGCTTTGCAGGATGTTGCAGAAACCAGCACAGAGAGCAACTGACTACAGATTTTGCTGTTACTCTTAATCAGTTGCCTGTTCGATCAGCTTAATATTTTCTGGGAATTTAAATGTTAAATGAAATTCTGCTGTATTGTAGGAGCAGAGGCACGTATTTTTAACGCATTCTGCTACACTAACATTACCTGTGTCAGTGTAGCTTTATGCTGTCATCCTGTACATTTTGTGTGCTCACTTTTCCCCAGTAATTTTGCACCAAATGCACTGAGTTTTCATGAATCTGAATACAAAAATGCCTTGCCGTTGGTGGTCATCTTATTGTTTTTTCCTTACCTCCAATAATCCTAGCTTGCAGACTTCTGTAATGGAAATGCTGTTGGCCACTATCATTCCTGTTGTGTACAGGACCTTCAGAAATTATTGTAACCTTTTAAAAGAGCAGCATGATGGTTGCAGTAAACATCGCAGTGATAAACTGTTAATGGTGCGTGTGTAAAAGGAACTTACAAACTTTTTTTTTTTTATTTTAAAAAGCGCCGAACTTCATGGCTTGACATTTTCTTTTAACACTGGCTAATATGAAACTTACTTACTTACTCACTCACTCCACGGTGCAGAGTCCTTCTTGAGAAGCTAACTGGTTTGCAGCTAGTCAAGAAATTCCCCGCATTTCACGGAAACCGGAGGTTTATTACCGCACTCACAAGCGTCCGCCACCTGTCTATCCTGGGCCAGCCCAGTCCAGTCCATATACCCACATCCCACCTACTGGAGATTCATCCTAATATTATCTACCATTTACACCTAGGTCTCCCCAGTGGTCTCCTTCCCTCCAGTTTCCCCACTAAGACCCTATACCCCCCCCCTCCTCACCCATATGCGCCACATGCCCAGTCCATCTCATTCTTCTTGATTTTATCACCCTCCTCATTATGCAGTCTCCTCCATAACTGGCTAATATGAAACTTAATGGAAATCCAATATGTGTTTCTAAAATGGTATGCTTGCAGACGGACAGAAATTTCAGTTGACATGCTGCGGGGGTGTGAACAGCCCTAAAATATTCGAAATTTGACATTAGAACTTCATTTTCACTGTATTTTTCAGTGTGTCATTATTAGAGAGCAGTCTGTCAGAACATTTGTTGTAATGTATTAGTGCTGCCTGAAAGAAATGACAGTGAGAGAGTTTTTGGTTTTAGGTCATTTGGTGCAAGATATACCAGAGCTGCCTCTGGTGGTAGAAGACAAGGTGCAGGAGTACACCAAGACAAAGCAGGCTGTCATCTTTCTGCATCGCATAAAGGCTTGGTCTGATATTCAGAAGGTATTACATATACTCTGATTGTAGTTACTGTAACATGCTTTAGATATGTCACTTTAGATTTGTATTGTGGGAATTGCAGCTGGCTGGCAGACTGTGAATTATGAGTATTCAGACGTGTTAGTTGTGACAAAAGTGGCCTGATTATTTCCTATTGAAAAAGGATATATATGTGAAAGAACATTAATGCGGTACTTTAAATATAACTGAAGTTTCACCCTTGTTTCAGTTATAGATTTTACTGGTGCAGTGTGGGCTGGGTAGCTCAGTAGGTGTAGTGACTGACTACAGGCTGGATGGTCCAGGATCGAATCCTGGTGGGGACAAGATTTTTCGTCCCTCCAGACCGGCCTTGGGGCCTACCCAGCCTCCTGTAAAATGGATACTGGGTCTTTCCCAGGGGTAAAGTTTGGCCAGAGCGTGCTGCTGACCACTCACCCACTTCTAGTGCTGTGGTCATGGAAGAGTAGAGCTATACCTCTACCCACCTTCTGGGCCACACTGGGCCTGTAATGGGACCACTTTACCTATACTGGTGCAGCAATTCAAAATTGGATGTGTCGAGTGTTGGGTTCCTGTGTTGGAAGGGATATGAGTAGTTGCTTGTTGAATGATCTTCATTACATGCACTTCTTAGTGTACTCTTGGGATATATTTCTGACATTCTTGGAAATAATCAAATTCATGACGAAGTTTTTCAGCTGTAATAAATGTGACATGTACTGTACCAGAGTATATTAACACTGGATTACATTTTTCCCAATGCGAATTGGACTTCTTTCTTTTAGCTGATCATATAATGTAGTTTCAGAAAGTGCTTGAAGATGATGCCAAAGGTAAGCCTTCCAAGGAAAATTTGTGTTGTATTGTTGGATGCTTTACTGGAAAGAGGTAAAATACGTAATTTGCAGACACAAGGGATGAATGTACTTTGAGAGTGCTGGATGATTATGATCTTACTGATTTGTCTGTGTGATAGTACAGTGATAAAAGTTGAGTACTGTGTGTGATTTGCAGTTTGCTAAGTATTCTGGTATATGATATGGTGGTCAGTGGTTGGTTACTAATGTTCCATAGGAGCTTCTGCCTCCATTTTTATGGTAGGCCAAGTGTTACATTATGTAGGGAAAGGGTGGGTTAGGTGATTGGTGTAGGGATCCAATAGAAGTGGCATTAGAGTGGCCAGGTCTGGCTGGAACACACCAGAAGAAAGGAGAGGAGATGTGCAGTGCTGGGAGGAAGAAGCTGAATGAAGAAACTAAATAGGAAGGAGAGCTAACTGAAGGGAGTGAGGAGGTAGGAGAAGCAAAGGAAGAAATTATGGAGGCTGTACATTCTTCCACTCCATAAAGCCACTTCTGGCTTGCTATGCCAGTCACTTAATCCATGCTGTTCCTATATAATGAACCCATTTCTCTTATGCAGCCCACTCTTGCACTAACTTGAAGGTGGAAACTGCAGGTTTCTTTGTAATGGTGGTAACCACCAGTTAACAACAATATCATATCCCAAAAGAAATGAATCTTCAAGTCGTTGCTGGATTCCCCTTATTGTAGTGTTATTTTTGTGTTTTTTCTTGGATTTGAAGGGAGTGGTAAGTGGTGACCATATTAAGCATGTAATTTTGTTTGAAGGTTTACAAATCAAGAAGATTTCGTGCTGGCAAGGGTAAGATGCGAAACCGACGTCGCATCCAAAGACGTGGCCCTCTCATCATCTATGGGCAAGATCAGGTGAGGAAGCTGTAGATAAATTCTATGTTAGTGTACTGCGTGTTGTGTAAATTTAAAAGTGTATAGGGTCTTGCTGGGGAAACTGGAGGGAAGGAAAACCACTGGGGTGACCCAGGCATAGATGGGTGGATAATATTAAGATGGATCTCCAGGAGGTGGGATGTGGGTATATGGACTGGATTGGGCTGGCCCAGGATAGAGACAGGTGGTGGACGCTTGTGAGTGCAGTAATGAACCTTCGGCTTCCATGAAATGCGGGGAATTTCTTGACTAGCTGCAAACCAGTTAGCTTCTCAAGAAGGACTCTGCACCATGGAGTAAGTAAGTAGGTACGTTTTATACATTTATTACATACCGTAAGACATACTATATTGTAATTTCTCTGATAATGAGTGTGAAGATTATGGTAAATTTGGTTGTATTTAAATGGTTTGTTGTTGTGTATAAGAGAAGTTTGTTATGCATTGAAATGTGCTGTATTCAAATTAAGGATTAAAATATACAGAACAAATTTAATCTGTTATAAATGGGTGTGAAGCTGAGTTTCTTAGATTAAAGGAATGAAGTAGTCTGAGAGTTTCTGAGAATGTGATATTCAGGAAGGTTTGTGGGTGTAAGGAGGGGGAAGCTGGAGGAGGCCAGAGCAAATTTCATAATGAGTTTCATTATTTGTACTAACCAACAAATATTATTATGGTGATCAGATCAAGGAGGATGAGGTTAGCAGGGCATATTGCATGCATTGGAATGGGAAGATACAGGGTTTTGGTGGGGATAGCTGCAGGAACGAGAGCACTCAGAAGACCTAGGCATAGATGGGAGGAAAATATTAAAGTGGGACTTAAAGACACAAAATTGTGGAGGGAAGGGGGATCATTAGATGGATTTGTCTGGCTGAGGTAGGAACAGGTGGGAGGCTGTTGTGGGCATGGATTAACCTTTGGGTTCTGTAAAATGCAGGGAATTGCTTGCCTGGCTGAGGACCTGTAGATGCTTAAGAAGGACTCTGCTCCATGGAGTTACCTGGAAGAGTGAAAAAATGTTTTATCCTTTTTGGTACTTCAGGGTTTGACGAAGGCATTCCGTAACATCCCTGGTGTTGACCTGATAAGTGTATCAAAACTGAACCTTCTGAAACTTGCCCCTGGAGGTCATGTGGGGCGTTTTGTGATCTGGACACAGTCGGCCTTCTCGAAACTGGATGACTTGTATGGTACTTGGCGTAAGTCAGCAAAACTGAAGAAGGGTTACAATTTGCCTATGCCCAAAATGGCAAACACAGATTTGTCTCGCCTGCTGAAAGCTGAGGAGATCCGGGCAGTCCTGCGTGCTCCAATGTAAGTTTTTACCCCGTGGAGATACATGTAGTTGTAACCAATTTGTGAGTAGACTTTGGACACAGACTTCTTACAGAGAAATTGTGTATTTTGTGGATGTTTTGTGTTTAATTTGTTTAAACGGTTGGCTTTTGAATGTTGCAAATGTTTATGAATTTTGACAAGACTGTGGCATTGTTAACAATTCAATTCGGTCTTTATATGAGTTTTTTCAGGTTGCATTACTAAAGTACCCAGGCAATACATTGTTACTTCTTTTTGTCATTGAGAGTTTTACGGGGCTGCAGGTAATGCAGTGGGATGAAAATTGAAGTTTGTCTCTCTCAGAGATGGAATTGGAATATTAAAATGGAGAAAGTCTTATTTGGAAGATTTTTGTACTTTGAACATTGTGCCACGGAATCATGAGATGGCATTTCCACTCATATGACCGCCGAAGTCAGCTTTTCTATACTACAAGTTATGAAATTTGTTAGTTACTAACTTCGCAAGCAGTGAACTTGCCGTTGATGCAATTATTCTCCTCAAATTAACTTCAGGCACAGAGAAAAATTTCTCCTAAATGGTTTTTGGTACTAGACTATGAGAAGTGAAGACAGTAGAATTGAAAAGACAGTACTAAACAGAGTTGATGATACTGACACTGGCCAGTTGCATAAATTCGTGATGAAAGGACAGTGCTATAGAGTCTCCAGTTTAAACCAAAGGGATAGCTAGACAAAGGAAGGCCTTGAAGGGATGGATCAAATATGTGAAATTAGAAAAGGTTTGGTAGACAACAATGTAGAGCAAGGGAGAGGTTTCTTGATTGTAGTGTAGGTAAAATTCCCACAGATGTTACATAGCAGATTTTTATAAAGACCAATATTGTTTTATCATGGCGTGATTGTTAAGCGATTGTAGGTTGTTTAGTGCTTAATCAGAGGACATGCATAGATTGTTGATTATAAGAACTGGTGAGGAAAGAGTTATTCAATTTGCCCTGCTTTCAAATATACAATTTTGTTGAGTCATTGAATGAAGTTGTCATGATGAAGCTAATTTTATAGAGCATTGGGTTATGAAAAACCATGATTTTGTTTATAACTGATCAGATACTGTAAGCAGCTTGTACTGACGGTGTGTGAATAGTCACATATTTTAAGTAACTAATACTGGTGTGTTGCAGAAAGCAAAAGCGCAGTGTGAAGAAATTGAATCCATTAACCAACACACGTGCAATGCTGAGGCTCAATCCATATGCTGCAGTTCTAAAACGCAAGGCAGTCCTGACATCAATCCAGTGCAGGCGCAAACGTCAAGAATTGCTTGCTGAGAGGCGAGGGGTCTGTGTATAATCTTTTAAACTTGTATATGCAGCATGCATAGAAAGTTTTTTAACATGGGAATGAGCACTGCAGTGCAGGCAACATGATAATCCATTAAGTGGTGATGTTCTCACAGTGGACACTGATGTATGGCTGTATGTACTGATAATCAGTGCAGTTATGTGGAAAGCCATAATCATTTTAAAACTCTCATGGTGACAGTACCAATTCTACTTGTGTCCATTTCAGGGATTCCAGGTTCGACTTCCAGTAATTTCATGACCGTAAAAGTGTTTTTAATCCTTGTTTTCTGGTCATGAGATTAATTTTCTTTAGAACTAATTTCACTTATTTTTGACGTGGTTATTGTGGGTATTTGGTATACGGTCGCAGTCCTGCATTTTGAAAGGTAGGTTTGTTTATTGGTTGCCGTGTGTGCATTATTATTTTGCAGCCCTGTACATGTGTGGGAGAACATCAGTGAGCATGTTCCGATTTAGGCTGATGTAAACAAAGGTGATCAGATTTTCCCCACATGTTGTTTTCTGTTGTAAGTAAGTGACCTTCTTTACCAGATTTTCATGTGGAGGGTACTGAATTCCAAGCCACATGGCCACAGAACATGTTTCTAACTTTTTGAAGGAATTACTATAAGAAGTACTGCTCTGGGCACTGTTAACTGTTATATTATGTTACCTCAATTCCCATTTTCACAGTGTAATTGGTGACATTTAAGCTGAGGTCTCTGGTATCTTGCCAGTTTTCATGGCTAATATAGAAATATAGTTCCTTATAAAAACTTTTTTTTTTTTTCAAGTAATACTTTCAGTGCTGTGGGTGTGAACACAATGGTGAAGTGATGAATACATTTTATCAGCGCATTGGGCTATGAATAATCATGATTATCAATATACCTTCTGATCACCATGCCACCCTTTAGAGTAATTTTATAAAGTTTTATGTTTTCTGAAGGGTGAGATTTTGTTTATCCCGCATGTCCTTTTGCACATTCTGATTCCTCATATTTTTTTTTTTTAATCCTGGATTGGGTTATGTACAATATTTTTTTCTCAGCAACGTCATTAACAAGTGGATCCATTTTAATTGCCTGTGCTGAGCTGCCAGTTCAGTAATAAAAGTCTACTTGGATGTTGCTCCACCTAATCTCTAATCAGTGCTAATTTCAGGAAAAATATTCTTTGGTACATGAGTAAATGTAGTGATTTCATAATCTTGATTTTTGTCTTGTGCTCCTGATATTAGTGAATCTACCCTGCTACCCTGTAGTGACTGCAGGCAATCCATGCTCCAGATCTCATGATTTTCCATTATTTTGTCTGTGCCAGTGTGTTTGTCATGCTAATTTTCATGGAGGGATTGTTGGCATCACACCTGGCCCTTGTTGGTGAACCACTTATAAAGTATATGAGAAAGTACAGTACAGTCAAACCACGATATGTTGCCAGTGTTTGTTTATCACAGTTTGTGGCAATATATCAGCACTGGCTGAAAATCAATATACTGTAAAAGAGGAAATTTCTGGTTGCTGACTGTCATGGTTACTAAGTGAGCGCGGTGCTGTATATACCGAAATTAGACATCTCCAAAGAGGAGGACCCTCCCAGTATGGAATATGTTGGAACGTGCAGTACTTAAATGTGTGTTGTAAGTTATGTAGGATACGATTTCCTTGTAACATATATTATGTCAGTAAGAGAGTGTCTGATGTACTCCCATATTTCTAGATAACACTAAAACCAACACCATTAGAAGAGAAGAATATAAAGCTGCAGGAGCGTCGCCGGGCAGCTATTATGAAGGCTAAGGCTAAAGGGCCTAAGAAAACGAAAGTGCAGGAGGGGAAACCAGCATCAGACCAGAAACCTGATAAGGGACTGGCAAAGGGAGGCAAGAAATCAACTAAGGGAGTTGAGAAACTAGCCAAGGGAGCCAAGCCTCCAGCTAAGGAGGCCAAGGCTCCGGAAAAGGAAGCGAAGACTCCAGTTAAGGAGGCCAAGGCTCCGGAAAAGGAAGCGAAGGCTCCAGCTAAGGAGGCCAAGGCTCCAGAAAAGGAAGCGAAGGCTCCAGCTAAGGAGGCCAAGGCTCCGGAAAAGGAAGCCAAGGCTTCAGAAAAGGAAGTGAAGGCTCCAGCAGAGGAAACTAAGAAGGCAGAAACATCTCCAAAGAAGTAAAATGTAAATTGTCTTTGAAATTTGGTTCAGGAATAAAATGATGTTTAAAAATGAGAAATTTTGTGTGCCTCACATTATTAGCCATTTCCTTACGGTGTCCACATTTACATTCTGAAGGTTAAGCATGTATTTACTTTCTAAAGAAGGGTAGGTTTATGGTATCGTGATGTCTGTATGTGTTGCAGTCTGTCCTGCTGCAGGATTTGACTCAATGATATGCAGATATATATATATATATTTATGGTCTAGGAAGTGTGTCATCCCCGTTGTGTGTGTGAAACTAGGAAAAGTTTTGCAGTCAAACACAACTTAACACTGAGGTGTATTTAATAACTATGTGATGGAAACAACTACATGTTTCGGCCTGTATTGGCCATCATCAGGTTGTCTAGGGAACTTAAGGGCTGGCTATATGCATGCACACGCGCGTGGTGTAGAGATCTCTACATACGCATAGCTTGACAAACCGAATCAAAACAGAACAGATACAGATAGTAATACAAAATACATGGATATAAACCAGACAATAACGCTATTTGTGGGGGTTTGATCTCGGCAGGTATGGTGGTTTAGTTGTGTGGAGGCTTGTTCTCTGACCTTGAAAGTGCTGCATTGTGTGGGAGGCGGGGGGGGGGGGGGGGGGGGGGG
>Ga0131853_10017584_pt1 | contig 13018 bp, 15 predicted proteins | sample TergutLab28metaG_FD_92764 | JGI IMG/M metagenome (GOLD analysis project Ga0131853, IMG submission 92764) | Labiotermes labralis P1 segment gut microbial communities from Petit-Saut dam, French Guiana - Lab288 P1 (version 2) (version 2) | ecosystem: Host-associated > Arthropoda: Insects >...
AATTTCCTCCGAACAATCATCGCATGGGATGGAAGATCCCCAACCATCGCTAGCAGCCCTATTATGTTGTAGGTATGGGACTGTAGGTGTGTTAAGAGGAACGCACACTATAGAGTACATTTTGAAACCATAAGTACACATATACTTCAAAATAAATTCAGTGATATTGATGCTACGTTTAGATGCACAAGACACAGGGAAACCATAAAATGTAGAAATATCTCTAATGGTAAGTGAAAAAGCAACCGTCACACCCTCGAATGTAATTTCATAGTTGGAAAAGTCAGGGAAAGCTTCATACTTCTGCCTTTCAATCAGTCTGAACTGAAGAGGTCCGATTACAAATATATCAGCCTTTCTGTAGCTATTGTCTTAGGAGGTAGTGGAGGATGTTCTAGCTATGTGAAAGCCCCCTATGCAAGGTCTACGACTGTAATAGGACGTGAGTACACCCGTTACATAAGCAGGGTAAGTTCCTGTAAATTTACAGCAGATGTGTAATTCACAGAATATCTGTAACAGTTGATGCACAAATTGAAAAAATTCGAGTCTCGTTGGAGGGAAATGTGGTAACCATATGGCGTGCCCCGCCTCAGTCACCAAGGATTGTTGAGTTTGAAACTGAATTCGGATCCGTCGAACAGTAAGCCGAGAGGTCTCAAATGTGTGTGTGTATCTGTAAAAATCAACAAGAGGGTTTTACATAGCTGTGAAAGACATTACGAATCTACCGCCAGCAAGCACGATTTGGTTTTTTCGCAAATACCCTTATGTACAAAGTTTAGGTAGATTGATCTGGAATTAATTTTGGCTATACGCTCATCCGACACGAAATTAGCTTATGGCTTAGGAAGAAATATCTGTACTAGTTGTTCATCAGAGTCCCTTATGGACAGCACGACAGTAGACGCAAATTTAGTGGTTATCCGTTTAGCGCAAACAATCGGGTACAATCTATTTATTACTGATAAGCTGTTATTGCCCGAAGCGCTGGAAATGCTGGCAGTTGCATCTTCGAATTTCTGTGCTAGATCCATTCTTTGTCTGTAAGGGAAAGAAACAGGCTGCATATAGTGAATGCTCATACAGGGGAAATAAGTGTATGATGTAAGTATCTAAATATAATAACTACCTATAGTATCTGCGTAACGTGCTGGGGTAAAAGTGGCGTGTGGAGCCGCTACTCTGAAACGAACAACAGAATGTCGTGATTATCCACCAACAAAAAGTAGGAGTCGTTCATACATGGTAGCAACAGAAATGTAAGTAATCTGACTTTAAATGAGGTAAGTGAGTTTTGTTAGGTTGTGTCGATCCTAAATAGGTGTGTATCTTTTGCAGAAAGGGAAAGAACATGGATCGCAGATTCGACATACTGGACAGGAATACGAGACAGTACAGGCGGTACAATGATGTAGGAAGGCAGATTACAGCGCGTTTAATACCTCCTTCGGACAACAGTGACCCTGAAACACATTTTATAGCCAGCGTGAACGATCTCATTGTGCACGCGTTACGTGATGTAGTTCATAGCGATATGGTGGGAATAACGATTCAAAGTCAGGTGAACCTAAATGACAAACCTAACGGAATCAGTTTCAGACGGAAAGACCAGTCTCCCAGTCGATTTCAAGATTCAACGCCCTAGACACGTTAGTCGTTACCGTGCATTCGGTCAGGACGCCCGTCTGTTTCGGTAAAAATTTACTTAAGAGCAGGGGCAGACCGCTCTCCGTAATGGCGCACCTCAAGAGAAGTATCTTGGAGGTGAAAGCTGAAGATCTCTGTTTAGCACATGCTTTGGTAATAGAGATTGCAAAGGTAGATAAAGACCCGAAATTTAAGGCTTATATACAAGGCCGGAAGATAGGCCAAGTAGTCCACAACCTACTCGAGACTACCGTTATCGATCTGTCCAACGGGGCGGGGATTCCTAAATTAGGCAGATTCCAGGAACACTTACGGCAGTAAAATATAATCGTCTGGGCTGTGAAGACATAATGTTCGAAGGGCAGGTAGATCCTTTCTAAAAGACTTAATATGCTGTATGATGTGTTGAACGACATTATCACGTGATCGCTAAACTTACCGGTCCAATGGCCAGAATGTGCGTGTGTAAAGGGTGCAACAAGGCGTGTACACGCGATGTCACGCAAGTCTGCCACCAGACGTGTACCGACTGCATGGTCAGCCGGCCGTACGCATTCGCGGAGATTCGAATCCCCTGCGACGATTGCCATGGGCACTTTAGAAACGTCGCGTGTTTCGCGAAACACAGGCGGCGCACATCGAATAGGAAATCGGTGTGCGAACGTAAGCGGTGTTGCGACACGTGCGGATGGCTCGTGATGCACGAAAAGCACGAATGTTACAAAAGATTTTTGTGACACCTGTAAGGAGAACAAAGAAATAGGGCACCTGTGTTACATGAGAATTCTGAAGGACGCTTTACCCCTCGCAAGAGATAAGTTATTCTACGTCTTCTACGATTTCGAGACTACCTAAAATAACGAGTACACAAACGAGGTTAAGTTACACGTACCCAATCTCGTCTGCGTGCTGCAGTTTTGTTCGCGATTCGAGGACGTAGAAGACGGAGAAGAAGACTGCGTGCGAAGCGGTAGGAGGAAGCACTCGTTCAGGGAAGACCATGTCGGGGAGCTGCTCTCAAACTTAACAGAACCACGCCCTTGGGCCAATAAGATCGTCGCTATAGCACATAATGCCAAGTCATCCGACCTTCAATTCATCCTAAATAGGGCGATCCTATTAAAGTGGAAACCCGAATGGATTATGAACGGTTTGAAAATCATGTGTATGAAAGTGGAGCATCTGGTGTTGTTGGAAAGCGTGTCCCTCCACCCCTTCCCTCTGCGTAAGCTACCCGAAGCGTTAGGGCAGACGGCCTCCAAATCATCATAACCTCACTATTTTATTACTGAGGAAAACCTAGACTACGTAGGCCCCAACCCGACATCTGGTTTTATGGTGTGAATGAAGTGGGTGAGGAGGAGAGGAGGGAGTTTCTCGCGTGGTACTAGAGCCAGAAATTTACTGTCAGGAAGACGTCAAGTTCCTAAGACAGCTGTGTCGAGCTTTGAGGCGCGAAATTATACAAAATGGGTACATAGAAGTATTTCTCGACTCGATAACGATCGCGTCGGCTTGCAATATGGTGTTGCGTAAACGATTCCTGCAGCCCGACACTATCGGACTAATATCGACTGGGGGGGTACACGTGTAATAACAACTATAACAAGAAGGCATTGATGTAGGTGTTGCATATGGAAAAGACTGTCGCAACGGGCGCGAAATCAGGCCGCACGAAATCCCCGTTTCAGCCTAGATGGTTATTGCACCGAGGGGGGTCATTATCATGGCCATACTTGTCAACCGTTCCGTGACGTCATCACTATGAATGACGATACACTAGCGGAACGGTATGAGCGGACGATGTCACGGTTAGAGCAGATAACGCGATTGGGTTATCTGGTCAAGTTTCAATGGGAATGCGATTTTGACGAGTCGGGTAGTGTGAAACAGAAACCAGAACTGCTTACGCAACCCATTATACAACGGAATATGCTGCGTATACGTGATGCCCTATACGGTGTGCGAACCGAGGCCGTGTGTCTGTACCATAAAGCAAGGGAAAATGAAACCATTCCATATGTCGACGTCATGAGTCTCTATTCATACATATGCAACTACTTTAAGTTATTTAACGTCATCCCGTCAGTCACGTGGGCGATGCATGTAGGGACCTATAAGCATGTCTACATATGGAGGGTTTAATCAAATGTTTGATCGTTTCTCCAGACAAGTTGTAGCATCCCGTCCTCCTGTACAGGTGTAGTAATAAACACATGTTCTGCCCGTGTAGAATATGCGTTCACACCCCAGTGCAGAATGTAAGCATACAGTTGATGAGGATCGAGTCCTCACAGGTACCTGGGTAATGGATGAGTTTAGGTTAGCTGTGGAGAAGGGATACAGAGTACTCGGTATCTATGTTGTCTACGAGTATCAGGTGACCCAATACAACCTCAAAAGAGGCGAGGGGGACTTTTCGTGAACTATATAAATATATTCCTGAAACTGAAAGCCAAAAGTAGCGGTTATCCCGGCTGGGTTCGAAGCCACGAGGTCGAGGAGCGTTATGTAAAATAGTTTTGGCACAATGGAGGCACAAATTGGATTGCGAATGTATCGGTTTTTACGCCAAGAAACGAAGTCTGACCAAACACTGACTCAACACGTTGTGGGGAAAATTGACGAATCGGAATGATCGAAAGATGACTAAGATAATCACCGAAGCCGAAGGACTGTATGGTTTTTGGCCACGCAAGGCATCAAGGGGACAAGCCTCGTTTTTTGCCTGCGATGACGTAGTCAGGCTGTCGTGGAAGCGCGGGGCAGATTTAGACGTGCCGAACATACGCCATACTAATGAGGTAATAGGCGCTTACGTCAACGCAGGCGCGAGGATACATCTGTAACGATATCTGGACAGGCTGCGAGAAAATGCCATCTATTGCGACACAGGCACGGTGATATACATTCAGCCGAATGATGAGCCCGAGGAGATCGAAAAGGGACAAATTGGGCGACATGAATTCAGAATTGAGCCCCTCCGAATTTATTTCTGAATTTCCGATTGCTGGGCCAAAGAATTACGGATACAGAGTTGTGAAAGGGACTGCCGAAAAAACAGCATGTAAAGTACGGGGAATACGACTCAATTTCAGTGCATCGAAGTTAGTAAATTTTGAAGTAATTAGGGACATGATTCTGATACAGCGAAATGTACCCGCCACCGTGAATGTTCTTACCGAGAAGAAGACTAAACGTAAGAGAAGGGAGGGGGTGGACATGTATCAATATTCACCGAAACAGAAGATGAAATGTGCAGGTGTGTAGATGAAAATGCGTCCTTACCTTTCGCGTATAATTACGATGGGTTCTTAGGGTAGAGGTGTTCAATTATCGCCTGCCTATCAATGAGTGATGACCTTAAATTAAAGCATCCGTTCTCGTGCATATTAAGTGGACCTAGCGGTTCTGGCAAGTCGTCGTTCTGTATACGGTTTCTGCAGAACCTCGACGCTCTATGTACGGAACTGGATTTCGACGGTGGGGTAATCTGTTACTATAGCGAGAAGACTGCGGTTCCCTCGCCTACAGTACTGACGAAGAGGAAAGTACTTCTTAACGAGGGCGTCCCGGCAGATTTTGGAAAAAGCGCGGCAGACGATGCCTCTTGATCCTATATGATCTGTTAAACGACGTTTATTCCAAGCAAGTGCGTGACTTGTTTACGAAAGGCAGCCATCCCAGAAACATAAGCGAGATTCTGATAACCCAAAACCTCTTTCACCAGGGTCGTTATTGTAGGACATTTCCCTAAACACCAAATATCTGGTCCTATTGAAGAACGTCAGGGATAAGAATCAGTTCATGTGTTTGGCTCGTCACGTTTACCCCGAAAACAGTGCTAGAACATACAAGGCCTACCTGGACGCGACTCAACGACCCCACGGGTATCTATTTCCAGATCTGTCACAAGATACCGATGATCGAATGTGTTTTCGAACCAATATATTTCCGACAGAGCAGTCAACCATCTACTCGCCGATAAGTGATAAATCGAGTGAAATCGAAATATCACGCCCTTCACGTACTGAAGATGGCCGAATCGAAACTGCGTAGGGTCATAATGTCGAACTGTAACAAGGAATTCGTGAATAGTATATGCGAGTGCATTTTGAACGTTCTGAAAAGAAACGTCAATTTCTCAGGTTGTACCACGCGTAAGGTGCGTAAGCACAAGGTCACACTTCGCAAGGTGTGCTACAATCGAGTGCCTCTATGTGCGAAGAAGAAGCTTGTAGTTCAAAGTGCGGATTCCTGCTCTCTCTGCTCAGCGCCGTTCTGCCCGCGGTCGCCAGCCTAAGCGTTTCCTCCTGGAAATATTATTATGTACAATTTATCTCGTTTCGGACGAAAAGTTTCTAGAGACCACCAAAAACCCTCCCACTCTTGTTCCGGCCGAAAAGGCACCAAAAACGCCTACCCATCCTCCTCCGGCAAAGAAGAATAAGAAGAAGAAAAAGACGCGAAAACTTGAAAAGCAACAACCCTACGACAAATTGGTTAAATTTCGTATATGGATGGGCGTGACTGATATAACACGGAAGATGCGTTTGAATGCGATTCCGGATTTTCTACAGAAAGTCTTACCTGAACCCGCATCACCCCGTATTGAAACTGTCGTGAAGAAGAAGAAGAAACAGTTGCCGCCTCTTCCATGGCGAAATTTCGGTGTAGGGACGCAGACGGATCCTGTCGCCAAAACGTCCGCTTCAGCGGTATACTAGACTCCTAAGCCGAGGATCACTTTCCAAGAAATCAGTGACGACGGCGACAATGATGATGATAATAATGATGATGTTCTTGTCAATGAAGATGCACGGGCGTTCGGTAGGGAGAATGTCCAACCCATAGCTTGTCCGCACATATTGCCTTATCACCACAACCCACGCCGAAACCTCGACACTCTATACGGAATCAGAAAGACGGTGACTCGTTTAAGATAGGCGAATCCACAATGCTTGTAGATACAGATACCGATAGCAATATTAAGGGAAAAGAATTTAGAGGGACGACCAGATTGTAGGAGATATTGAAGCGCAAGAGTGTGGATCGAAAGAAAATCACGACAGACGATCTGAAAAAATGTAAGAAAATATTGGAACAGGCTAGCACTCATATGACAGACTACCAGCTCGGTGCCGACATAGAGATAACGCGAGAATCTAAATATCGTTTCGTCATTACTCCCCTCTTCCCTCATATCGGGCGACAAGTTATCTAAACCGCGTTACGTCGGCTGTGGCAAAGTTCTGATGGCCACCTTTAGCAGATTGCACTATGATCCCTCCAAACCGACGGCGTTTTCGACCCTGAAAAAACTGGGTGTGGTTGTGAGGAACAAAAAGCAGCTCGACGAAATCAGAGCCTGTATAGAGAAGCAACATTCTGACACGCTTCAACTACCAATCAGGGAGCGTTTCGCGCGCAACCACTATACGGTGTATAACGTGATGGACGTTTAGGAATTACAAGTACATTTTATCCGTCATTGACGTATTTTCCAAATTTCTACATCAGATCCCTCTCAGGTCAAAGACAGTTACAGCCGTTGCGTCGGCATTTAAGTCAATATTCGGGGACTCTAGAGGTCGTAGGCGTCCCGTAATAGTAGGAAGAGATAAGGGCAAAGAATTCTTAAATAAACACTTTCAAGAGACGTAAAAACGCTAGGGCATTCAGTTTCAGTTGTGTAGGAATCACGACGTTAAATGTAGCGACGTCGAACGCGCGCATCGAACGATTCGCGAGAGGCTGTATAAATATTGCATGTACAAAAATACCTACTGATATAACGACGTTCTCCCAAAATTTGTCAGGGCCTACAATGACACGGTTCAGTTGGCGACGAGCATGGCGCCGTCGCGAGTAACCGATTCGGACATCCTCGCGAAATGGAAGAGGATGGATTTCCGGAGATATGGTATTTGCGTCGCCAAGTCCAAGTTTCGAGTGGGACAACACGTGCGTATCAGCAAGGAGAAGATGAAGTTAGCCAAGAGCGCCGAGCACAATTTTAGCACGGAGATATTTCGGATCGCGAATGTGATAGAGAGGCGTCCGCGACCATTCTACGAATTGGAAGATTTAAACGGGACGCCTATAGACGGCCAGTTGAATCAGAAGAAACTTACCCTGTTTCGCGTCACGAGACGTACCATCTATAAGATGCATAAAATAATAGACCCCCGATTCAAACGCGGCATTTTAGAGGATCTGGTCCGCTGGAGAGGTTACTCGAAGGATTTTGATTCCTGTATCCCCGCACCGAGCGTGAAAGATGTAAGAATATCCGAAACATTTTTACGTGACGTTGATAAGTAACATCTCCGAGAATCTATATCCGGATAATACGATAGCCATATTTTCGGCGGATTTGTCGCGGCCAATAGAACTGGGTTCTTCCGACAATTGGGAAGTGGGGTTCTGCGAATTCTCCTATCCTCCGAACAGTTTGGGTACGTTTAAAGCTTCGACAATCCTGGGTGATAATACATGCTTGATATATTGGGATTTGTAATCGCCTCAGTTTATTGGTAGAGTCCTGGTCCGTTGTATGAGGTTGTTCATTCTTCCGTTACTCTCGGGTCAACACGTCTTCGACAATGTCTACTATCTGCCCGTCGAGAAGCGGACATTTCAAATTATAAGAATAGAGATATTGCAATTGACGGGCAAACAGGATAATTCAAGAGAAACACGACACCTTCAAATGTAGTCTTATATTTTCGGCCGTACATTATTGGCTATGGATCCTCTCGTGCGGTACTACCTTTACCAGGCGGGTCGCGGCAAGAACGACGGCATAGGACCCATTTACGAGGCTCCGCGCATACTTCAGCGGGGCTACGGGGTAGGCAGGTTCTTGACAGGACTATGGCGAGTGGTTAGACCGGTCGTATGGATCGGTGGCAGGAATTTGGAGCGAGAGACATTGCGCACCCGAGACGATAATTTGATAGACATTGCCAGATCGTCCGACGAAAACCCTCGGGATATAATCTCGCGTCGCGTAAATGAGACAACTCAAAATTTGATCGGTAAGTTGCGAGAGAGAGGTCGCAAGCGCAAGGCAGGAATCGTCAAGCGGAAAAAAGGCGGCAAGTAACCGAGAGTTACAAAAAGAGATATCTTCTCCTAAGGGACATGAGTCTGAGTGTCGCTGACAAACATGTCTGTGTCCCAGAGTTCTGAGTCCGTTATATTTGCCCCTAGACCTATTTAGATGTCTGTCGTCGACACGACCGAGGTGACGTACAAGACCACAGCGTCTGAGGAACACGGTGATCTAGAATTCCTGATCTCCGCCGATAGTGACCTAAACATAAAACTCTAATATCGAGGTAAACTGACCAAGGTTGAGGGCACAAATTTGGACAAAACCGATTTCACTGCGGTGACGATTAATTTCTTGTACCCGCTCTTCAGTCAATGTAGCATCGCCGTAAACGGCGTGACTATTACGCAGGCCACCGAACTCCATAACTATCGATCATATTTCGAGAACCAATTGTCGTACGGCAGGGACTCCGCAGCCACGCATCTGACAAATGCGTTCTGGTACGTGGATAACGGTGACCTATTGCCCTGCTAAACTAGAGCCGCCGATGCTAAAAACAAAGTTGTCATCACGCGATGGAACGTGATTAAGCAGAGCAAAGAATTCCAACTCTACGGCCGGATCCACAGCGGCTATGTACGTACTTCTATATCTAGTCCCGGGCGTCCGAATGCAGATTAAACACACAAAGGCCAACCTTCGTTTCTACCTGATGAAAAAGGATGCGGAAACAAAGACGGTTTTCTAATTTATCGACGCCTAACTTCTGGTCAACCGCGTCAAACACAGTCCGTTGCTACTGTTGGCGAACTATATCACTCTCGAAAAAGGATCTCTCGCACGCTAAATTTGACCAGAGTCGAACTGAAGTCTTTCACGATTTTTAGCGGAGCGCAATCGCTTTCCAAAGAAAACGCCCTGTTGCGACCCATCCCAAAACAACTCCTTTTCACTACTGCGAAAGACACGGAATTTCTCGGCTCCGTAACAACGAAACCGTATAATTTCCGCCAGTACAATCTGAGTTTTTTCGCGCTGAACGTTAACGGCAAACAGATACCGACCGAAGGTCTCTCTCTGGTCATAGATCACGAGAAGACGTCAGTCAGGGGGTACAGGACGCTCTTTGATCGGTCGGGCATTCACCACTCGATCTCGGGTCTCCAGATAACTCACGACATGTAATAGAAGGGCTATTTCATGCTACCCTTCGATTTGACACATGATCGAGGCCACTCCGAGGGACATACTTCACACACGGATAATGGCAGAGTGGAATTGAAATTCAGGAAGCCGCTAACCTAACCCATCAAGTGTATATTTTATCTCGAATAATATAATTCAGTTCGCGTAGATACTTCGCGAAATTCCTCGACAGATTTTTAAAAATTGATACGGCCCAGATATTGTGTACCCTGACAGACGTGAAGTCGTTATTGGGAGGCTTCCCCTCCGATATGTTGCCGCGCTCCGTCACGCAATCTGGCATGGTTATAATCAATGCCGATCCTCAAACAGAGAAATTTTCACACTGGCTAGCCTTAAATTTCCTACCAAAATCCTCGAGTGCCTTCTTCTTCGATTCGTACGGTATCGTATCGCTCGTCTCCGACCTAGCAGCCTTGATACGACGCAACTGTACCGTCTGGCATTATAACGGGAGACAACTCCAGGGCCTGACGATTAATGTCTGCAGCAAATGTTGTTGTATACTTGCTCTCTACACTGACAGGTGGTTCGCCGCTAAACAATTTGTCGGGCAATTCGACTGTGCGTCAGCAGACCAACAGATCTTCTGAGCCTTCGCTTACGAATTCGTGTCACCGCGAGTTAGCGGCGGCGATCAATGCAGCTCCAGCTTTCTATAAAAGGTCGGTAATTAATCGTAGCTCCGTCATTCTCAACTATTTCAACCGCCGATATGAAGGTTGTAATATATTCCGAATTTTTGAATGGGCGCCTGAATGAGATCGTGGTCAAGGAACTGTCTGTGGTCGCCAAAATCGTGGTCGAATTTTTCCGTTTAAGGAGCCTCTATAGTATGACGTCACACGGCTCCAATGATAACGGGCTCAATTGGGTGGACAGACACATAGCTTACCACGATCTGTACACGGTCGTGAGCGAGGCGGTAGCAGGGTTCGCTCAACTCTACTGCTACGCCATTACAAAATGCACATTTCTCTCCGAACTACTTGGTCGCCCTATTCTTAACCTGCAGGATATCACCTGCCCTCAGCCCAAATCCTTCTATCATACACGCTGGTGCAGCCTGCTTTGTCACAAATTTCCAAACGTCCATTGCGCAACCAAAACCGCGCATTCCCTCTACGATTGGTTGATATTCCACCTACGGAAGAAATCTTATTTAAGGTGTCGTAAAGCATGGCACGTCACACGGCCAAATTTGTTCAGCTGCTTAAAACTGAACGAGCGGTAGGTTGCCCGATCACTCTGTCCTCGACAATGTCTGCTAGAAGACGTCGGCCAGACGGTACCGAAACATCGACGGAAACATCGGCACCTAAACGCGTCAAACCGTCAGAATTTGACACCTGCATCATCTACGCCGTGGTCTTCAATCTGATATTCGATCCGAAAAGGGTCCTACTGCGACGCCTCTTTTTCATCGACGGAGACTGGACAATATACGTTTTCGTCGGTTTCTACCCCTATCGAGATTACCAACCCTTCGCAGAATTCCGATCCGTAAAAAAGAACGGCCTTACCATCCTCATTCTCGATAATCGGTAGGTCAACTTGATGGCTGATTGTCAACCTAGGATATGAGAGTCAATGTGTTGCAACGTGCGGTACGGGTTCAAGGAGGGCGACTTCAGACTACACGACGGGTAATTACAGGATCGCCAGATTGTATCTCGATAAACAGTACATTAACCTGGGACTCGGAGACTTGCAGTATCTCTCGAGAATTTTTCACGTCATTCAAAATCAGCTAAATGTGTACACTCTTTCTTTCCCCGACATTTTTGCATATACGACTGTGGCATTAACTTCGGTTACTTATGTCGAACCGGCTCCTATCACCAGTAAGCACATCATGTATTGACAACTGTTTGACGAACTCAAAACGACATTGTAAAAAGCATAACCAAATATTGCACAACGATACTCATTACTATCAGATAAACACGTTTCATGTACACAAATATTTATTATTGTTAAACCGTTTGTACTTGCTTACTCGTACACTCATGTTAGCCTTACTTATTATTGTTAAAACGCTTTTTTCACTTGTAAACGAATGTTTATTGATTATTACTATTGTTCGAAAATAAACTAATTCATACCAGATAAAAACAATATATCACTTTATATTCACACGACGTGTGGAACGTACTTTCATTTCGAGACGACGGCAATGTAGTAAAGACCTAATTCCACACCAGAGCGAAGCAGCCCATTGCAAAGCGCCACGCTTATCTGGCAGGGACCTAAATATTTAATATTCGATACCAAACATTCGCGATTGAACTCATTCGTGCATTGGCCTCACGGAATGAATCCTTCTCCCGAATCTTTGAGTGCTGCCTATTTCTATTACAAGGGTATATAAATCACCACGATCTCTGTATCACTAGTAGAATCACTATCTTCGAGTCTACATACGATACTTTATTTACAGGTCAAGGTTATAGGACAATATGCTTTCACTGTGGCTGAGGGTTAAAAAATTGGTTTCCCACAGATGACGCGTGGAGGGAGCACGCACTCTGGTTTCCGTATTACGTCTACATTCGTTATATCAAGGGAGAAATTTCATACGCGAATGTCAGAGCTGTGTACACTCGTGTAATCACACTGCACTACCCTGTTTTTCCGAAACTGCTGCTGTACATTCGCTGGCGAGTTGACACCTTCCGACACCTCTTCAACGTGGACGTTCGTGTGTGCGTGTGTGTTTGTGTGATGTGCTGCAAGTGTATTTATCAGATTTGGTGCTCATAACTTTGTGGCATTTTTAGCTTCCAAGAAGGAAGAAAACCATATGGGAAATTCGGGTATTTTTTTGCAAGTGGTTAAAGCTTGCTTGAGATACTGACAATGCCACTAAAATGTGACCACTAAATATGACATAAACACCTACCCTGCAAATGGCAAAGGCAGCTGGATCCTGGACGAGCGAGTCGACACCTTCACTGCACCTCTTCAATGTAGTTGTGTGTGTGTGATGTGCTGCAAAGTGCATGTATCAGATTTGGTGCTCAAACCGGTTAGGCGCGGTTAGCAACTACGATAAAGTGAGAAGCAAACTACGGGGAGAGGATAAAGCTTGCTTCTCTCTCT